>Ga0129311_1000033_pt1 | contig 140789 bp, 125 predicted proteins | sample Go1ome_FD_94435 | JGI IMG/M metagenome (GOLD analysis project Ga0129311, IMG submission 94435) | Western lowland gorrila individual fecal microbial communities from Wisconsin, USA - Go1022B metagenome | ecosystem: Host-associated > Mammals > Digestive system > Large intestine > Fecal | place... | reverse complement strand
TATTCCATTCTTGGATTATACTCGCTTATAGATAATTGGTTCATCATATCCAAAAGTTTTCTTTCCATTAACTTCCATGCTTTCAGATACCTCCAGACAACTATCAGAAAACTTTTCCCAAAGCTTAAATGTCATTACCGGTGAAAACTGGCTTGTACTGCCTCCTTCCCAGATTCCATCTTTCTCATGATAGAGCGCCGGAGTGAATTTTTCAGATTTTTTTAATTCAGTGTAGTCAGCATTTTTCATAGAATCATATGAAAACATACTTTTATCTTCTCCTTCTGGTATTTCATAAGAATATAACACAATTCCATCTTCTTTCTCTGTAATAAGGAAAAGATGTGAAGAAGCATGGCGTTTACCATTTGTCTCATAGTAGCTTTCTTCAACAACAAATTTACCATTAAAATCTTTAGGAAGGTTCAAAATTTTCTCATTACAGATTGTATTAATGTGTTCTGCATAAGGATATGTTTTCCCTTCTCTCTGCATATTATCAAACTGCTCTTTGTTATTAAAGTGTCCCGTCATCATATTAATAAAATTATCGAGCTTCATCATGCTTTTTACCTCCAAATTCCGACTTGTTACTCACATTATATCATATTTTTTCTTCAATTACATCCACCCAATTTTAGTACACTGCCATTCGGCTTGCTTCTGTAACCGGCATCCGTTTAATCTTCTCCTGCATTGTTTCCTTTGTATCTTCATTGAAATGATAACGGACAACATAGACTGTCTGCCCAATTTTTTGCTCATTAATGTTCCGGTTTACAGCCTGCATTTCTTCCTTGGTTGTAGTAGATTCCTGCCAGCCTCTGTTCACGATCATTTTTCTGGATCTTCTGTTGGTTCTGGAAGTCTCCGGCTGCTTTTCCTATAACGGTATGGGTTTCCGTCTGCAACTTCCGTTCCGGAGTTTTCTTTGTGGATACAGACAGCTCATTTCCATTAATAGAACCGTTTATAACAACATATCTTTCACGCATTTACTCCGATAGTCACTCGGCGATATTTTGTATCTTTCTTTAAATGTTCGGTATATGCCGCCCAAAACCGCCAGAAATGAAATTTCTTGACCAGGTTGCCAATACCGTCTGAAGCTTTTCTGCCAAGATTGTCTCCAAGTTATACGCCAACAGGCTAATAGAACGGTTATCCAGCAATAGTTTATACTGATATCCAACTGTTGTTGGCGTAATAACATCACCTGTGGAAATATCAATTTTCGTCGGAGTTACCAGTTTTCCCATCATAGCATTCATAGTAAAGCGAATGCCCGGAGATTCTCACAGACCAGCTTTGGTTTATCGGTCTTTCTGGCTGACAGAGGATAAGGTCTAAAATTGGCATTTACATGTAATAGTCATTTAAATAAAATGTCATTTTATGTAAAAAGTCGTTTGAAAAAGTTTATATTTCCCATACAAACTCAATTGAAAAAGTTACACATTCGAATTATAATAAAATAAACACGGAGGTGAAGTCATTATGTTAAAGCGAAAAATGGAGCAAAAGTTGACCGACTGGAAAAACACGGAAAATCATAAACCATTAATCATTAAAGGCTGCAGGCAATGCGGAAAAACTTTTTCCGTCCTTGATTTTGCAAAGAAAAATTATAAACATGTTGTATACCTGAACTTTTTTGAAAATCCGGACTACGCTTCTGTCTTTTCCGGTTCCCTAGAAGTAGATACGATCGTGATGATGTTGTCCGCTCTATTAGGCAATGAAGCGGTGTTCGAAAGTGGCAATACAGTGCTGGTTCTGGACGAGATCCAGGAGTGTCCGGAGGCTCGGACTGCACTTAAATTCTTCCGTATTGACGGCCGTTATGATGTCATCGGAACAGGTTCTTTATTGGGAGTGAAGGGATATGGAAAAGAGCCGAAATCTGTTCCGGTCGGTTCCGAAACAGTCATTGATATGTATCCACTGGATTTTGAGGAATTTTTGTGGGCCAATGGCATTGCTGCCCCTGTGATCAATATGCTGAGACAATGTCTGCTGAAAGAAGTACCGGTACCGGAAGCCCTGCATAACCGCATGAAGCAGCTGCTTTTGCAATATACGGTTGTTGGTGGTATGCCGGATGCTGTACAGACTTTTGTGAATACAAAGCAAATGGATGCGGTACTGCAAATTCAGCGCGATATTGTCCGTTCATATGAAGATGATATGGTAAAGTATGCAGAAAAGAAAGATAAATCAAAGATTAAAGAATGCTTTCAGTCCATTCCAAAACAGCTAAGTAAGGAAAACAAGAAATTCCAGTATTCCGTTGTAAAAAAAGGATCCACTTCATCAAAATATGCTGGGAGTTTGCAATGGATCGAAGATGCCGGAATCATTGTACGCGCTTACAACCTGTCTATTACTGAACTTCCTTTGGACGGAAATGCTGAAGAAGATGTATTTAAAGTGTATATGCGTGACTGTGGCTTATTTGTCAGCATGTTGGAGGATGGCACACAGTTTGATATTTTGAGAGGAAACCTCCATGGCTACAAAGGGGCAATCTTCGAGAACCTGATTGCGGATATTTTCGGAAAAATGGGACGTAAGTTATATTATTTCCATAAGGACAGTGGACTGGAAGTGGATTTCGTTATTCGATACCAGGGGAAATGTACCCTGGTCGAAGTCAAGGCGGCAACCGGTAATACTAAAAGCACAAAAACAATTTTACGCCATCCAGAAAAGTATCACGTCTACCATGCAATTAAGCTTGGAGACTACAATGTCGGGCGTGCCGAACAGATTCTTACATTGCCATTGTATATGGCATTTCTGCTGACAGAACTATAGTAAAAAAAAACTGTGACTATACTTTATTTCCCGAAATAAAAAAGTATGAAACCATATAAAGTATACTTTATAAATATCGTACTTTATCCCATTATCCCTTTATTTAGACCATTTGTTAAGGGGTAATCATAAAGTACAGTCTTTTTTTACTTTTATTAACATAATTATATTATGTAAACCATCTAAGTAAAAATTTAATTTATACTAAAATACTAAAAGCCGCCCGTTCCTTTTCATGGATCCGGGCGGCATATAAAAACTATTTGAGGGTTTGATATTCCAAAAATGAAATCAATTCATTCAAGTTTAATTCTACATTCTTAGGAATCGTTAATTCCAGCATATTCGTCTGATCCTGGAGCCATAAATAGTCTCTCTGCTCCTCTTCTTCCGAATAATAATATTCAAAACCATCCTGTACTTCTTTTGAACCTGCGTCTGGATTGTTTCTGATCATTGTCTCCAAACCACTCTTTCCATCAGAAAGTCTGTGTGTAAATAGGACAAATCCATTGTCATAGTGGCAGGAAAAATATCCCTCCCGGACCTGAATGTTCTTCAAGGATGTCTTCCATGGATTGTTATCATTGATCCAGTAAATCCGCTCAGTTGGAAGTTCTGATCGTATATTAGGCGAGTCTGAAGTCTGATATGCATAGGTAAAGCTCTCTAAATTTTTGTATGTATCCGGTGTGCTAAGCACGCATTCCTCTGTCTCTGTTGAGGTATCTTCACCTTCATTTGTTTGATTCAGGCAGCCAGAAATGAGCAGTGCGGCAGTTAAACATAATACCATATATTTTCTCATACCCTTACACCTCACTCATGAAATCCATTGCGGCTGCTCCATTTACTTCTCTTCCATCAACAGCCGATACAGTGTCGGCTCCGCATGAATCTCCTTCAGGATCGCCTCAATCGCCTCACGGTTCTCCTTCCGCTTCCCCTGCTTTACCGCCCTGATCAAAAGATTCTTAGGCGTGTGCTCCATATCGATAAACTCCAGAATCTGCACCCGGTATCCCATGGCCTCCAGCACTTCCGCACGAAGGGCATCTGTATAAAGCGCTGCCATCCGCTCCTTGATGATTCCATAATGGAACACCGGCGCAAACAACTCGCTCTCCATCTGCTTATTCACCTCATGCTGACAGCAGGGAACTGACAGGATCACCTTCGCGTTCCAGCGCACTGCCTTTTCCAGCGCGTAATCCGTTGCCGTATCGCAGGCATGGAGCGTCACGACCATATCAACCTCATCCGTTCCCTCGTAGGAAGCAATATCCCCATGAAGAAACTCCAGAGATTCATATCCAAACTTCTTTGCAAGACGGGAACAGTGTTCAATCACGTCTGTCTTCAGGTCCAGACCAGTGATCCGCACCGGATATCCCTTTAAGACCTTGAGATAATAATACATCGCAAAGGTCAGATAAGACTTTCCGCAGCCAAAATCAATGATCCGCGTCTCCTGATTCTTATCAAGCTTTGGAAGTACGTCCTCAATAAATTCCAGGAACCGGTTGATCTGACGGAATTTATCGTATTTTGCGTGGACGATCGATCCGTCCTTCGTCTGGACACCAAGTTCTACAAGAAACGGAACCGGAATTCCCTCTTCCAGGATATACCGTTTCTTCCGGTTATGGGAAAGTCCGTTCGCCCATGCAGTCTGTAGAGCCGCATCAGAACCGCCGGTGGCCCCGCTATCCTGGCCGGAAGCGGAAGCTGCCACATTTGCCACAGCCGCTTTTTTCTTCACCTTTACGGTAACTTTCCCCTTCTTGCTCACAAGAACCGTTCCGCTCTTATCCTGTGCTTCCAGCTGAAGCTGCCGGAAGCTTGTCTCCATAAGACCTTCCAGATAATCCACCGCTTCCTCCGCGGTGAGATTCTTGTGGAATGCCTGTTTTCCGATAAACTCCTCTGCCTGGAAATGCAGGACGCCTTTCGCTAACACCGGACGGATCTTTGCTTTCAGAAAATCGTTCTTCTCCGCCTGTCCGCTGGCTGTGGCCTGGATCAGATTCTCATTAAAAAAATCAGTGAGTACACTGTGAAGCTCTCTCTTTTCCATCACTTCTTCTCTCCCCAGCCGCCGCGCAAAAGCTCCGGCTCATCCATCAGATGGGCGAAATCGTTAAAACGGTTTAACAGCATCTCCCCGTCGGACTCCCGGTAATAGAATTCCGTGATCCCGCAGTTCTCCAGATGCTTCGCGAGCAGCGGAACATATGCGCCGTCCATATGGAGATAATGGGTCACAAGACTCCGGATCACGCCGCCGTGGGTGACGACAGCCACGGTCTCTGCACCAGACTTTGCGATCTCATCCATGACCGGAACGGCCCGGCGGATCACATCCGCAGCGTTCTCTCCGCCCGGATACGGAAGATCCTCCTTCATGGAAGCTCTGGCGGCAAAAAAGTCCGCGTAGCGCTCCATGATCACATCATCGGAAAGTCCCTCCAGATCACCGAAGGAGATCTCCCTGAGACCTTCCCGGATGATCCGCGGTGCCTGGAGCTTTTCGTTGATAATATCGGCTGTCTCACATGCGCGGATCAGATCACTGGACCAGACAGCATCGATAGATTCCTTCTTAAGCCTCTCCCCGAGAAGCTCAGCCTGCCGCCTTCCAGCACTGGAAAGCGGCACATTTACATTGCAAAGCGGGCTGTTCTGCCTGCCGTGACGGATCAGATAGATTCTCATAGTTTCTCCTGTTTAGTTCTTAAAGCTGTGGATCGGGGCCGGAATCCGTCCGGTTCTGCTTACAAATTTCTCACAGCTGAACGAGTTCACCGGCATGATCGGTGCATGTCCTAAAAGACCGCCGAATTCGACAGTCTCGCCCACACCTTTTCCGATTACCGGGATCAGGCGGACTGCCGTTGTCTTCTGGTTTACCATGCCGATCGCTGCCTCGTCCGCGATGATTCCGGCGATGGTTGCGGCACTTGTGTCTCCCGGAACCGCGATCATGTCAAGACCTACGGAGCATACGCAGGTCATTGCTTCCAGTTTCTCGATGGTAAGAGCGCCCTCGTTGACCGCATCGATCATTCCCTGGTCCTCGCTGACCGGAATAAAGGCACCGGAAAGTCCGCCGACGTAGGAAGATGCCATAACGCCGCCCTTCTTTACCTGGTCATTTAACATAGCGAGGGCAGCCGTTGTACCCGGTGCGCCTGCGCGCTCTAAACCAATCTCCTCCAGGATCTCAGCAACGGAATCGCCCACAGCCGGAGTCGGCGCTAAAGACAGGTCGATAATACCGAACGGGATGCCGAGGCGTGCGGATGCCTCTTTCGCAACAAGCTGACCTACACGGGTGATCTTGAATGCAGTCTTTTTAATCGTCTCACACAACGTCTCAAAATCAGCACCGCGGACAGACTGCAGCGCTGTTTTTACAACACCAGGTCCGGAAACACCTACGTTAATGATTGCGTCGGCCTCTGTGACACCGTGGAATGCGCCTGCCATGAACGGGTTGTCATCCGGTGCATTGCAGAAAATAACAAGCTTCGCGCAGCCTAAGCAGTCGTTGTCTTTTGTGTACTCCGCGGTTCTTACGACCATCTCGCCCATTAAACGGACAGCGTCCATATTTAAACCGGTCTTTGTGGAACCGACGTTGATGGAGCTGCAGACGAAGTCTGTCTCTTTTAACGCCTGCGGGATGGAGCGCATCAGATTCTCATCGGCTGTAGTCATGCCCTTTGAAACAAGTGCAGAATATCCGCCGATAAAGTTGACGCCTACGGTTTTTGCCGCGCGGTCGAGAGTCTTTGCGATGGTCACAAAATCTTCCGGACTCTTGCATGCAGCACCGCCCACCAGGGCGATTGGAGTCACGGAAATTCTCTTATTTACAATCGGGATTCCGAAATCACGCTCAATCTGTTTTCCTGTCGGAACAAGATCCTTTGCGAGAGTCGTGATTTTGTTGTAGATCTTTTCATTTAACTTGTCGAGATCGGAGTCACAGCAATCCAGAAGGCTGATGCCAAGGGTGATGGTGCGGACATCCAGGTTCTCGTGCTCGATCATATTGTTAGTCTCGTTTACTTCCAGACGTGTAATCATAATCTTTTCCCTCTCCCTAATCAAATACGGTGCATCTTTGTAAAGATTTCTTCACGCTGGCACTTGATGTTGACGCCGATTCCAGCGCCGATCTCATCGAGACCGGAAGCCATTTCATCGAATGAAACGCTTGCGCCGCTTCCGTCCACGATCATCATCATGTTGAAATATTCCTGAACAATGGTCTGGGAAATATCAAGGATGTTAATTTTATGGTCCGCTAGATATGTACATACCTTTGCGATGATGCCTACGGTGTCTTTTCCTACTACAGTGATAATAACTTTATCCATGGAAATTTTCCTCCTTGTGTTGTGCCTTCCGCGTATTTTTAATTTGATCCGGCCCGGCAGATATGGTCTGCTGAAAGGCGAGAATTCTGGGAAAGGTAGCATTATGCAGTGTTAAAGCATAAAAATTTCTTAAAATATATCATTACATCCCATAAGATGCAAGCTTTTTTTGATGTACACCTGTACGAAGATGCAGGCTGCTGCAAAGAATCATGTGGGATGCCCGAATATGCCGGGACATTCTCTCTGACTACAGGCTGATGATCTCCGACATTTCATCCCGCTTCGCCACGGCCAGATGGAAATCATCCGCATGGTACGGACAATCTCCCATATCGATCTCCAGGCGGACCGTCTCATACGCCAGCTCAGGCATGTTGTTCTCCTTGCTCAGATGCCCCAGGAAAATATGCTTTAACCGGCCGCTCAAAATGCAGTTTAAAAGACGTCCTGCATTTTCGTTGGAGAGGTGGCCGAAATCTCCCATGATACGGCGCTTTAAGTAATACGGATACGGTCCCGTCTCCAGCATCCTGAGATCATGGTTGGACTCCAGAAGCACGGCGTCCAGATCCAGCAGATGATCGATGGTGTACTGATTAAAATGCCCGAGGTCCGTCGCCACCGCCACAGACTTGTTTCCCGACTGGATCCGGTATGCCACCGGGTCTGCAGCATCATGGTCAATGTGGAATGGCTTGACTGTCAGATCCCCCAGGGCAAACTCCGTGTCCGGAAGGATCGGGTGCAGAAGTTCTTCCGGGTACTCTCCAAGGCCTTTGATTTTTTTGATCTCGTTTAATGTCCCTTCCGTCGCGTAGATCGGGACTTCATATTTCCTCGCGAGGACGCCGAGTCCCTTCACATGGTCGGAATGCTCATGGGTGATGCAGATCCCGTCCAGCTCACTTGTCTTTAAGCCGACTTCATTGAGCCCCTGCTCGATCCGCTTCGCGCTGATCCCGGCATCGATCAGGATGTGGCTCTCCTCCGTCCCTGTGTAGATGCAGTTTCCGCTGCTGCCACTGGCAATGCTAACAAGTCTCATGGTCAAGGATCTCCTTCAGCTGTCGTTTGATATCGGACTCATCCCCATTATTGTCGATGATCCGGTCGCAGAGCGCGCGGTACTCCTCTTCCGATGCCTGTCTTCCGATGATATCCTCGCACTTTTCACGGCTATAGCCCCGGTTTGCCATAAGACGGATGATCCGGTTCTCCTTTGTGGTGTAGACATACCACAGCTCATCAAAGAGATCCTTCGGCGCGGTGTCAAAGACTGCCGCCTCAATGATCACAAGATGCTCCTCAGCCGCTTCTGCTGCCTCTTTCATGGTCTTCCACACGAGGGGATGGATGATGGAGTTCATGGTCTTTAAAGCATCCTTATTGCGGAAGATCACGTCCGCCAGTGCCTTCCGGTCCACAGACCCGTCCGGGTCGAGGAATGAGGTTCCGAGGGCTTCCGTGACTTTTTTCAGTCCCTCACTTCCCGGCTCCATGAGATCGTGGGCCACAAGATCCGCCAGAATGATCTTCGCTCCAAAATCCTCTTTTAGTACTGTCAGCACACTGCTCTTTCCAGCGCCGACTCCGCCCGTAATTCCAATAATTTTCTTCTTCTGTTCCATTTATTTTGCCTCAAACCAGTTCTTTCCGTCGTGCATGTCGATCTCCAGTTCCACCTTTAAGGACGCCGCATGGTGCATCTCCTCGGAGAGGATCTTCATAACTGTCTCCTTCTCGTCCTCCGCCGTCTCGATGAGAAGCTCATCGTGTACCTGCAGGATCAGCCTGGAACGGAAGTTCTCTTTTCTCAGTCGCTCATCCACCCGGATCATGGCAATCTTGATGATATCAGCGGCGGTTCCCTGGATCGGGGAGTTCATCGCCACGCGCTCACCGAAGGACCGCTGCATAAAGTTCGAAGACTTCAATTCCGGTACCGGGCGGCGGCGTCCGAACATGGTGGTGACATAACCCTGTTCCTTTGCGTGAGCCACAAGGCTGTCAAGAAATACCTTGACCTGTGGGTAAGTCTCAAAATACCGCTCGATATACTCCATGGCCTCTTTTCTGGAGATGCTCAGGTCCTCGCTGAGTCCAAAGGCACTAATTCCGTACACGATCCCGAAGTTCACGGCCTTCGCGTTGCGGCGCTGCAGTGGTGTCACCTCGTTTAACGGGATGTGGAACACCTGGGACGCCGTGATGGCGTGGATATCCTGGGCAGTCTTATACGCCTCGATCAGGCGCTCATCGCCGGACATATGGGCGAGGACGCGCAGTTCAATCTGGGAATAATCGGCATCCAGGAAGATAAAGCCATCCCGCGGCACAAAGACTTTACGGATCTCCCGCCCAAGCTCCATGCGGATCGGAATGTTCTGGAGGTTCGGCTCCGTGCTGGAGATACGGCCCGTCGCCGTGATCGTCTGGTTGAAGCGGCTGTGGATCCGGCCATCCTCTTTAATATATGTTCCCAGACCGTCCGCATAGGTGGAATTTAACTTTGTATACTGTCTGTAATCTAAGATCTTCCGGATCACAGGGTAATCCGGGGCGAGCTTTTCAAGGACATCTGCCGCTGTTGAATAGCCGGTCTTTGTCTTCTTTCCGCCCTTGATCTGCATCTTCTCAAACAGGATTTCGCCTAACTGTTTCGGAGAGTTGATATTGAACTCCTGTCCTGTCATCTCCCAGATCTCCTTCTCGAGAACAGCGATCTGCTTCTTCAATTTCTCGCCGTAGGCAGTGAGTTCTTCCCGGCGCACCGCAATTCCCTCATCTTCCATGTGGAATAACGTATAGATCAGCGGAAGCTCGATCTTCCGGTAGAGATCCTCCATTTCTTCTGCTGCCAGACGCTCTGAGAGCGGTTTCCCGGCGGCAAAAGCGGTGTAGGCCATAAGTCCCGCCATGCGGGTAAAATTATCCTGTTCTTTTGCGCAGGCATCCTTATAGGACATCTTTTTGATCAGGTCTGCCCTTGACGGGACCGTCATGCCGAGAACATCCCTCGCGATGTCATCGTACCCATAAGTGTCCTTTAACGGATTTAAAAGGTACGCCGCGACACCCGCATCGTAAACGGTATCCCCGTAGGAAAGCTTCGCAAACGGCAAAGAATGCTTGAGATCCAGCACCCAGGCATGGCCTGTGCGGCAGAGCTCTTCATACTTTCCGGCGATATAGCTTTCTGTCATAAAGCCGCCGACCGGGAAAATATAGCTTCCGGTCTCCTCAAAGCTTAAAGCGAGGGCAGTCACGGAGTCGTTCTCCGCGAGAAGTTCCATACCGATGCGCTCTTCTTTTTTTGCCCTTTCAAAGAGCGCGTCCGCCTCTGAGAAATCTTCCACGAGGACAAACTGCTTTTCTGGTCCGCTCTCATTCCTGATCCCCTCGCCGAATCTCGCTGCGATGGACTTGAACTCCAGGCGCTTCATGTATTCGTAAGCTTCCGGCGTGTAGAGATTCTCTAACTTCGCGTCCTTCATGGAAAACTCAATGGGGGCGTCGATACAGATCCTTGCAAGCTTCAGGGAAAGATCCGCAAGGTCTTTATGCTCCTCCAACGCCTTCTTTGCCCGGGGCGGCTTCACTTCATCGAGGTTGGCATAGATATTCTCCAGGTTCTGGTACTGCACGATCAGGTTCGTCGCCGTTTTCTCACCGATGGATGGAACACCCGGGATATTGTCAGACTGGTCGCCCATCAGGGCCTTCACCTCAATAAACTGCTCCGGTGTTACCTGGTACTCCCGGATCACGTCCTCCGGGTAATAGTTGTGTACTTCTGTGGTTCCACGGCTTGTCTTCGGGAGACAGATCCGGATATGGGTGTCGGAGAGCTGTAAAAGATCCCGGTCTCCGGAGAGGATCGTCACCTCGTAGCCCTCTTTCTGCTCACGTTTCGCGATGGTTCCAAGGATATCGTCCGCCTCATATCCCTCTTTTGTGAGGATCGGAACACCCATGGCCGTCAGGACTTCCTTCATAAGCGGTACCTGCTCGTGAAGCTCCTCCGGCATCGGTTTTCTTGTTCCCTTGTAGGCGTCGAACATTCTGTGGCGGAACGTCAGCGCTTTTAAGTCAAAGGCCACCGCCAGGTAGTCCGCTTTCTCCTCATCGAGAACCTTGAATAAGATATTTAAAAAGCCATAGACCGCGTTCGTGTGGAGACCTTCCGAGTTCGTCAGATTCGGTACGCCGTAGAATGCGCGGTTTAAGATGCTATGGCCGTCGATCAATACGAGTTTTTCCATGTTCACTCCTGTTTCACGATAATATTTATAAGCTTCCTATTACAAAAAGCCCATCGTCTTCCAGATCCGAAGCTGCAAAAGGATCATGACGACTAACGCCATTCCGCCCAGAGTCGTGACCGCATAGGTCGTGATCTGGAATATGGAGATATGGCGCAGGGTCCGGTAGGATTCCGCCACCTTTCGTTTCAAATCTCCCACGATGTCGTATGTTCCATCCGCCTCATCCAGCTTTTTTAAACCCACATCCACCATATAGTGGATCTCCAGTTCTTCCCTGCAGTTCTCACATGTCTTGATATGGTCCAGGAAATCCTCCAGCTCCGTCGGGGACAACTCATCCTTCATATACGGAACTACCATCTTTTCTGCTTCCACACAGGTCATGGAACACACTCCTTTCAGCTTTAATCTTAAGAAGCCCGCATAAATGCAAAAAGACACGACCATCTAATGAGAGTCATGTCTTTTCGTTTCTGCCGGCGGCCGGACTTGAACCGGCACGAAGTTACCCCCGTCAGATTTTGAGTCTGATGCGTCTGCCATTCCGCCACGCCGGCATATCTTCGCGGCTGTGTATTTCAACAGCCGCATATAATTCTATCATAAGAACATGAAAATTGCAAGGAGATTTTAGTGGTGGAACAGACGAATGCCGGTGAATGCCATCGCCATTCCGTATTTGTTGCACACATCGATCACGTTGTCGTCACGGACAGATCCGCCCGGCTGGGCGATATACTTTACGCCGCTCTTGTTGGCACGTTCGATATTGTCGCCGAATGGGAAGAAGGCGTCAGAGCCGAGAGCCACATCCTGCATCTTGTCGAGCCATGCGCGTTTCTCCTCTTTTGTGAATACCGGCGGCTTCTCTGTGAAGACCTTCTGCCACTCACCTTCAGCGAGAACATCCATGTACTCATCTCCAATATAAACGTCGATGGCGTTGTCGCGGTCCGCACGTTTGATCTTGTCGATAAATGGAAGGTTTAATACCTGCGGTGCCTGACGGAGGAACCAGTTGTCTGCCTTCTGGCCTGCAAGACGTGTACAGTGGACACGGGACTGCTGGCCTGCGCCGATACCGATCGCCTGTCCTCCCTTCACATAGCATACGGAGTTGGACTGTGTGTACTTTAAGGTGATCAGGGAGATCATAAGGTCGATCTTTGCGGAATCCGGGATCTCCTTGTTGTCTGTCACAACGTTCGATAAGAGATCCTTATCGATCTTTAAGTTGTTTCTTCCCTGCTCGAAGGTCACGCCGAATACCTGTTTGTGCTCGATCGGTGCCGGAACGTAGGACGGATCGATCTGGATCACATTGTATTTGCCGTTCTTTTTCTGTTTTAAGATCTCAAGAGCTTCCGGCTCATATCCCGGAGCAATCACGCCGTCGGATACCTCGCGTTTGATAAGCTTTGCGGTGTCAACATCGCAGACATCGGAAAGGGAAATAAAATCGCCGAAGGAAGACATACGGTCTGCGCCTCTTGCTCTCGCGTAAGCACTTGCAAGCGGGGAAAGCTCACCGAGATCGTCCACCCAGTAAATCTTTCTTAAAACTGCATCCATCGGAAGACCTACTGCGGCACCTGCCGGGGAAACATGCTTGAAGGAAGTAGCTGCCGGAAGACCTGTCGCTTCCTTTAATTCCTTAACGAGCTGCCAGCCGTTCAACGCGTCGAGAAGGTTGATGTAGCCCGGCTTTCCGTTTAAGACTGTGATCGGAAGATCACTTCCGTCTTCCATGTATACACGGGACGGTTTCTGGTTCGGGTTGCATCCGTATTTTAATTCCATTTCATTCATGATTTGTTTTTCTCCTTTTGATACGACTAGTGATTTTTATTTACGATTCTTGTCTCATACTTTCCGGTCTCGATATCAATGAATCTGACAAAGAGGGAAACCTTGTTGTCCTCATTCAGACTCTCCCATACATTCTTTGTGAAGCTGTCGATATCGCCCTCGATGGCAATGCGTTTCGGCTCACCCTCAAAGCTCGGAAGCGGATTTCCGTCGTTCATGTAGGTGTGGATGAAACGTCCCTCACCGCTTAATGGCTTCTCATATGCGTATGTAAAGCGGCTGCAGCTATCCGGGTTTCCATCACTGCTCTTTAAGATGGACATTGCAAAATTGTAGTTCCCGTTCTCAATGTGCATGATTCCGGAGATGCGCGGAGTGTAGTTCGGGCCGTCCGGCTCAAACTCGCGGCAGCGCAAGGACTGCTCGAAGGTCTGCTGGCGGTCCATTCCCTCGTAGATCGTATCGGTCTGGTCGCCGTTTGTCACGATGGTCTTATTTCCGAGAACGCGCACCGGGGCGTAGATAATGAGGCTCGGGTCCTCGAGCTTTGACGGATCAAACGCCTGAGTACGGATTCCTTCACCATCCTCTACAAAGACACGGTTGCGGCTGTTGCTACTTCTTCCCATAATAAAATATGCGGTCACGGCTGTCTTTCCATCGGCTGATTTTCCGATCACGATTCCTCTTCCCGGATAAGAATTGTTTTTTAACTCCTCTGAAAGTGATAATAACTTCATGGAAGTACTCCTCCTGTTTTCGTATAAGATCACCGGAATTTGTACCGGCGACGGGTTTTAATTTTATGATAACATACTTCCTGCAGATTGAGTATTTAAAATTACTTATCAACGATCCCGGCGTTTCCTTATGAAATGCTTTCATTTATTTAACAAAATCGTAATGTGGCGTTCATGTACAAGAGGCAGGTCTTCATGATATAATATAACTGTCTTAGAAAGATAAACCTGGTACCGGACAAGCTTTCTTCCATTCGCCTATTCCGGTGCCGCATTAAAATACGATAAAAGGAGCTGATCTTCTTATGAGAAAAAATCTTTATAAATTTGCCGCTTTAACAATGTTTGCCGCATTATCCATCACCGCATGCAAAAAACACGAGGCTGTGGACATCTCTGGAATTCATACGTCCGCTGCGGAGACCATGGCGGAAACTACTTCCAATGAAACAAAGGCTGATCCGGCAGCAGACAATTCAAAAAGTGACTCCTCAAAAACTGATGCTTCAAAAGCCGGATCTTCTGAGGTCGAGACGCAAAAGGATTCCAACGCCTCCGACGCGTTAAGCGTGAAATCGAAGATCGCGACCGAAAAGACCGGAAAGGTCTCCATCGAATACCCGATCCTCTCCAATCTCCGTGATGCATCCATGACCCAGGCCGTCAATGAGCTTTTAAAGAAAGAGGCGACCTCGATCATCACTGCCTGGGAACTGGACACCGAAAAGGATGAGGTTTCCATCAACTGTGATCTGGTATCCCTCGATAAAAACAAGGCGGTATTTACATTCCACGGAATGGTAAACGTTGCAGAAACAGCCCATCCGTCAAATGTGCGCTATGCCGTCTCTGTGAACTTAAATACAGGATCACCGATCGGTCTGACTGCGTATGCAGATGCGGATTCCATCGCGGAATACCTTTCTTCCGATGACGTTGTGGTGGTAGAACCGGCGGATACAGCAGCTGAAGTAAAGGATTCCATCAAGTCCAGCGGAAAGGACCTCTGGCAGACTGTGTTTGCAGAATGTGATTTTACTTCCGTAAAGGACGGGACATTCCCGCAGGCGTTTTCCTACGAAAAAGACGGAGATATCTACCTGATCGTTCCGGTGAGCCATGCGGCGGGTGATTATGCCCTTGTAAAATATTCACCGGAAACAAAATAACAATAGATGATCTGAGAAACGATCCGGTTGATTTCTATCCTGCGTTTTGGTATGATAAAGGGAAGGAAAAAACATGATCTGCCAATCGGTCTATAGGCTTTGGCAGATCACAGAAAGGCTGGTATCTATTAATGGAAAATGTAACGTATATTGACCACCCGCTGGTTCAGCACAAGATCTCCATGTTAAGAAAGAAGACCACAGGAACAAATGAGTTCCGTACTCTTGTTGAGGAGATTGCAACTCTGATGGGCTATGAGGCGCTCCGCGATCTGCCGCTGGAGGATGTTGAGGTCGAGACACCGATCGAGACATGTATGACCCCGATGCTTGCAGGCAAGAAATTAGCCATCGTTCCAATCCTGCGCGCAGGTCTCGGAATGGTTAACGGTGTCCTTTCCCTCGTTCCGTCCGCGAAGATCGGTCATATCGGTCTCTACCGTGACGAGGAGACTCACGAGCCTCATGAGTATTTCTGCAAGCTTCCGAACCCGATCGAGCAGAGAACCATTGTTGTCACAGACCCGATGCTTGCTACCGGCGGTTCCGCAGTCGCAGCCATTGATTTCATCAAGCAGCACGGCGGAAAGCATATCAAATTTATGTGCATCATCGCAGCCCCGGAAGGTGTAAAGAGACTCCACGAGGCACATCCGGATGTACAGATCTATGTCGGACACCTTGACCGTGAATTAAATGAGAACGCATACATCTGCCCGGGTCTTGGAGATGCCGGAGACCGTATTTTTGGAACGAAGTAATTTAGGATTATAGTTCCCATACTAAAAATAAAACCACGATATTTGTTAAAACTCAACATATGAGTTTATAGATAAATATCGTGGTTCTTTTTTTAATTATTGCATCTCATATTGCAGAAAAATCATTGCACGCAGCCTTGATTCGCAGCATCGTTTTTCAGTTATCAATTATTCCTGCACCTTCTTAGCGATTTCTCCCTGTTTCTTATAGATGGAATTCTCATCCACGCATCCGCGGACGCTGGATAACGGGTAGATATTACAGTTCCTTCCAATAACAGTTCCTGGATTCAGAACAGAACCGCAGCCGATTTCCACGCAGTCACCGAGCATCGCACCAAATTTCTTGATCCCGGTCTCGATATCGCCGTCCTCCGCATGGACCTTCACGAGAAGCTTGTCGGACTTCACGTTTGAGGTGATGGAACCGGCTCCCATGTGGGCTCGGTAGCCTAAGATGGAATCTCCCACATAGTTATAATGCGGAACCTGGACCTTATCGAACAGGATCACGTTCTTTAACTCCGTGGAGTTTCCAACGACGGCTCCCTCTCCGACTAAGGCATTTCCCCGGAGGAACGCGCAGTGGCGGACCTCCGTGTCCTTTCCGATAATGATATTCTCACCGAGGTACGCACTCGGCATCACCTTTGCGGTCTTATGGACCCATACGGTTTCCCCGCGCCTCTCGTACTCATCCTCCGGGAGTGTCTTTCCAAGTTCGAGTATAAACTCTTTGATATGGGCAAGCGCCTCCCACGGGTAGGTAAACTGGCGGAGGAAATCCGCAGCCTGGGTGTGGGAAAGGTCATAAAGATCAACGATCTTAGTCTCTTCTTTTTTCATAATGATTCTCCAATCTGCCATCTTGCCAGACAGCATTTATTTACGGCTGGGCCGCCGAAAGCATTTTCGATAAGCTTATCCGCAGATGGCTGCAGCATCGAAACAGATCTGTTGCTATTTTTTATAGAACTGAGCCGCAGCGTCAAAATACGGCCGCAGCATATAGGCGTTGTTCGTCTGCTTGACACCGTTTGTCCTGAGCGTCACAAAACGCTCCAGCTTTTCCATGTACTCATCCGGCGTGATGGTTCCCTCCGCCACATAAGTGAGGCCTTTTTCCCAACTTGCCGTGAGTTCCGGGTTCAGGAGCTGCCGCATGGACGCCTGGCAGACATCGAAGACGATCTCCCCGAGAAGTGTCGGCGTGATGACCTGGGTCTTCTTCGCCAGTGCCAGATACTTGATGTTGAACAGCTTTTTTAAGATCTCCGCCCGGGTAGCGCTCGTTCCGATGCCGCTTCCCTTGATCTGGGCCCGCAGGTCCTCATCCTCGATGAGCTGGCCCGCGTTCTCCATGGCAAGGATCATGGAACCGGAGGTGTAGCGCTTCGGCGGAGATGTCTCGCCTTCCTTGATATCAAATTTTAAAAGCTTTAATTTCTGTCCTTTTTTCAGGCCGGACAGCATGGCAAGAAGATTCTTTGCCTTCTCATCATGACCTGGATCCAGCTCTTCCGCCTGGTTTTCCTGTCCTGCGCCGGAATTTTCACCCCGGCTGTTTCCAGAATTTTCCATTTTTTTCTTGGACGGGACGTTCGCGACCTCCAGGTATCCCGCCTCCGCAAGGACCTTATATGCCGCGAAGAACTGTTCTCCCTGCTTTTCAATCCGCAGGGAAAACTTCTGGTAAACCGCAGGTGGATAAAAAATGCTTAAAAAACGCCGTCCGATCAGCTCATATACCTTCACAGCCAGCGGATTGAGACTTCTCAGTGCTCCAAATCCCTGTCCCGTCGGTATGATGGCGTAGTGGTCGGTGATCTGCTTATCGTTCACGTACTTTGTCCGAGCGATCAGCTTCCAGGTTCCGCTGTCCAGCGCCTTCGCGGCAAAGTCCGCGAGAGGTCCGAAATTCCGGAGTCCGCCGATATTCTTATAGATCTCCTTCGCCACCGCAGTGGAGAGAACTCTGGCGTCTGTTCGAGGGTAAGTCACCAGCTTTTTCTCATAGAGTTCCTGGATGATTTTTAAGGTCTCATCCGGGCTGATCTTGAACATCTTCGAACAGTCGTTCTGGATCTCCGCAAGGTTATATAAAAGCGGCGGATTTTTCGTCTCTTTTTTCTTATCCAGGGCGATGAGCGTTCCTTCCATCGGGTCGGTGCTTAAAAATCGGATCAGCTCCTCCGCCGTCTTTTGCTCTTTAAATCCGTTTTCCTTATAAAGCGCCGGTGTGCCGAAGTATCTGGATCCTTCCACCGCTCTCCATTCCGCCTCGATGACCGCGGTCTCATGATCAGGGACATCGAAGGAACCGATGACGCGATAGAACGGGGTCTTCACGAATTCCCGGATCTCCCGCTCCCTGCGGACCACCATGCCGAGGACACAGGTCATCACACGGCCGACGGACAGCACCGCCCGCTTTTCCCTCAGGTAGGACGCCACCGCCGGGCCGTATTTTAAGGTAAGCACCCTGGAAAAATTGATGCCCATCAGGTAATCTTCTTTTGCTCTAAGATATGCGGAGGCTGCAAGGTTGTCGTACTCCGCAAGGTCCCTCGCCTCCCGGACACCCCGGAGTATCTCATCCTCAGTCTGGGAGTCGATCCAGACACGGCGGCGGTTCTTTCCCTTTACCCCGGCCATCTGCTCCACCAGGCGGTAGATGTACTCTCCCTCGCGCCCGGAGTCAGTGCAGACATAGATCGTGTCAACGTCCGCTCGGTTTAAAAGCCCGCTCACGATCTTAAATTGTTTTTTCACATCGTCGATCACCTGGTATTTGAATGTCTTCGGGAGAAACGGCAGGGTTTCCATGCTCCAGCGTTTCAGGGCCGGATCGTAGGCATCCGGGTAACTCATGGTCACCAGATGACCCACACACCAGGTCACGATAGCCTGGTCGGACTCAATATATCCGTCTCCCTTTCTCCCAGAAACCCTTAACGCCTTCGCAAATTCCTGCGCGACGCTGGGCTTCTCAGCGATAAATAGTGCTTTTCCCATGAAACCTCTTTCCTGTTTATATTGACTTCACAGCTGTTATTTTTTCTTCTGCGGGAGCTCCGATAAAAGAACTGCCGCGAACATCAGCGCACATCCGGCCAACATCTTTCCTGTCAGTACATCCTTTAAAAAGATCACGGAAAACAGAGTTCCGAACACCGACTCCATAGAAAGAAGGATTGCCGATGTAGATGCGCTCAGATATTTCTGTCCACTGTTCTGTAAGAGATAAGCCACTGTGGTGGAGAAGACTGCCAGGTATAGCAGTCCCCCGATCAGAGACTTATCCATCAGGACCGTGAAATCAAAGGATCCGTCAAGAAACGGTGCGCAGATCCAGTTGAAAATAGCTGCCGCAAGGATCTGGATCACCGTCAGGGCGATCGGGTCGTGGCATTCTGTAAACTTATCGATAAATACCATGTGGACCGCAAACATCAGACCGCATACCAGCGTCAGAAAATCTCCGTAATTGATCGAGAGATCTCCCTGCAATGACAAAAGCGCAAGACCGATGACCGCGAGAAAGGCGGCGGCGATATTCCGGCCTGTGGGTCTCTTTTTACTGACGATCCAGTAGAGGAACGGCACGATGATGACATACAGCGTTGTGATAAAAGCATTCTTGCTTGCTGTCGTGTGCTTCAGACCGTAGGTCTGGAACTGATAGGACAGGCAGAGAAAAGCGCCTAAGATCACGCCGCAGAGGACCGTCTCCCGGTCTGCTTTCATCATATTTTTATGGAATAACAGGGCGAGCAGTACCGCGGACATGGAAAAGCGGACCGCCAGAAGGTATGTCGGCGGGATCACATCCACAGAATTTTTCATAACCACGAAGGCAAATCCCCAGATCATCGTCGTAAGGATCAGTCCCATGGATGCCAGGATCTTGATGCCGCGTTCACTTAAATTATTCATATCAATAATTCCTTAGTAGTTTTATGCAATGCAAAAATCTCATCGGCGAAGCCGATCTGGAATGGATTTTTACTTGTAACCATGAAGATACTGAATAGCTGCCATTATTTTTCATAAATATAAAAACGGTATCCTGTCACAGACATCCACTCTTTCCCAGCCTTCACGATCGGTGATGGGAAGTGCGGTTTGTTGACAGCATCCGGGAAGTTCTGTGTTTCAAAACAGAATGCGGTCCTTGCATGGTAGAACGCACCTTTCTTTCCTTTCTCCTGCTCAAGCCAGTTAGCAGTATAGAACTGCACGCCCGGTTGGTCTGTATAGACATCCATCGCTCTGCCGCTCTCCTCGGAGAAGATCTGCGCGGCAAGTCCGAAGTCGCCGCGAACATGGGAGAGACACCAGTTATGGTCGTATCCATGTCCCATGACAAGCTGGTCGAAATTCTCATCGATCCGATCCCCGATCACATGGAAATCCGTGAAATCCATCGGAGTTCCCTTTACCGGGCGAATCTCTCCAGTTGGGATCGATGTCTCATCGGACGGGGTGTAAAAATCTGCAAGAATTCGAGCTTTGTGGTCAAGGACGGAACCTCCGTTATTGCCGAGGAGGTTGAAATATCCATGGTTTGTCAGGTTCACCGGTGTGTCCGCATCGGAAAGGACACGGTATGTCAGCGTCAGCATATCCTCGTCTGTCAGCGTATATGTGACGGATACGATGGCGTTTCCCGGATATCCCTGATCTCCGTCCGGGCTCAGAAGTATGAAGGTGACAGCGTTTTCCGCCTCTTCTTTCGTGTTCCAGAGACGCGCGTCATAGTAATCCAGACCACTGTGCAGGTTGTTCGGGCCATTGTTCACCGCCAAGGTATACTCTTTTCCGTTCAGGGAGAACTTTCCTTTCGCGGTGCGGTTTGCGATCCGGCCCACAATGGATCCGAAATGCGGACCATTGTTTAAATAACCAGCTGCGTCGTCAAATCCCAGCATCACATCGTCCATAACCCCGTTTTTATCCGGAACGACCATGCGGACCCAGACGGCACCGAGATCTGTGACGGATGCCTCGAGACCATTTTTATTTGTGATGGTGTAGAGGCTTACCTCTCTTCCATCTGGCATTTCCCCAAAGTATTCTTTTTTCACTGACATAAAAATACCTCCTCAGTTTCGATCCTTATGAATAAGTACCACTGATACGAAACAGCATCCGGCCATATACAGGTATATGTACTGATTCGCTGTCCGCGTAAAAAGGACCCGCACAAATAGCGGGCCCATGAATTACGTTCTGATCGACAAATGATAACCGATATCCGTCGATATTATTTTGCAGAAATATATCCCTGCTTTGTGAGAAGCTCTGCGCAGAGGACTGCTCCGCCTGCGGCACCGCGGACGGTATTGTGGGACAGACCGATAAACTTCCAGTCATAGACGGTGTCTTCTCTTAAGCGGCCGATGGATACGCCCATTCCCTTCTCGAAATCAACGTCCAGCTTAACCTGCGGACGGTTGTCCTCTTCCATATACTGGATGAACTGCTTCGGTGCGCTCGGAAGCTCTAACTCCTGCGGAAGTCCCTTGAAGTTTACAAGCTTTTCAATGAGCTGTTCCTTGGAAGCTTTCTTTCTGAATTTTACGAATACAGCAGCTGTGTGACCGTTTAATACCGGTACCCGGACGCACTGGCATGTGATCACCGGCTCTTTTGCCTTTACGATCACGCCGCCCTCTAAGTGGCCCCAGATCCTAAGCGGCTCCTGCTCGCTCTTCTCTTCCTCGCCGCCGATGTACGGGATCACATTCTCTACCATTTCCGGCCAGTCCTTGAAGGTCTTTCCTGCTCCGGAAATAGCCTGATATGTAGTAGCAACTACCTCGTACGGCTCGAACTCTCTCCATGCACTGAGTGCCGGAGTGTAGCTCTGGATCGAGCAGTTCGGCTTTACTGCGATAAATCCGCGGGTCGTGCCGAGTCTCTGCTTCTGGAACTTGATCACCTCAAAGTGATCCGGGTTGATCTCCGGAATTACCATCGGAACATCCGGTGTCCAGCGGTGAGCACTGTTGTTGGAAACCACCGGAGTCTCTGTCTTCGCGTAAGCTTCCTCGATAGCGCGGATCTCTTCCTTTGTCATATCAACAGCGCTGAATACGAAATCAACGGTCTTGGATACCGCATCCACGTCGTTTACATTCATAACAACTAAATTTTTAACTTTTTCCGGCATCGGAGTCGTCATTTTCCAGCGTCCTCCAACTGCCTCCTCATATGTTTTTCCTGCAGAACGCGGGCTGGCTGCCACGGTCGTCACTTCGAACCATGGATGATTCTCAAGGAGAGAGATAAATCTCTGTCCTACCATACCTGTTGCTCCAAGGATACCAACTCTAAGTTTCTTTTCCATCACACATATCTCCTCATCTCAGCCCGTCAGCCGGTATCAGCTGCCAGCCTGCCATTTTCCACCCGTCGCGGACATATGTCTCCATGTACGCAACACCCGTGTTGTTGTCTATCCTAACTCAAAACGACAAAAAATGCAAGTAGTAAATGGCATGAGTTTACCATACTAACGTATTAAACGTTACTGCTCACGCTTTGCGCAAACAATAACTGATTTCAGTAACGATTAAACGATTTCCAGCGCTACATGGATCATGTCAGCGAAGGATGTCTCGCGCTCCTCGGCTGTCGTCTTCTCACCTGTCACCATAGAATCAGATACAGTCAGAATCGAAAGGGCGCGCGCCTTTGCGAGAGCCGCGTTTGCGTAGAGGGCCGCTGTCTCCATCTCCACTGCCAGTACACCCATATCCGCGAACTGGAGTCCGTCGTGTTTCTTCTTTTCCGGCTCATAGAACAGATCGGAAGTCAGGACGTTTCCAACGTGGTATGGAAGGTTTTCCTGCTCTGCGTGGAAGACGGCTTTAATCAGGAGTCCGAAGTCCGCGATCGGCGCGAAATCTCCCGGGAGTCCGAATTCTCTCACATAATTTGTCTGTGCGCAGGCACCCATGGCGAAAACAAGGTCACGGATATGGACATCCTCGGAGATCGCCCCTGTGGTTCCCACACGGATCAGTGTCTTTACACCGTATCCCTCGATGAGCTCGTGGGTGTAGATTCCAATGGACGGACATCCCATTCCTGTTCCCATGACGGAGACAGGTTTATCACGGTAAAAACCGGTGTAACCAAACATATTTCTTGTAGCGTTGAACTGCTTTGCGCCCGCAAGGAAATTCTCAGCGATAAATTTCGCGCGGAGAGGATCACCCGGAAGTAAAATAGACGGCGCGATCTCACCCTGTTTTGCTGCAATATGAGGTGTTGGTGTATTCATATAGGTTCCTCCTTTTCCCGGACAGGATCTGTCCGGATCATGATTTTCATTCAGGTTCAGATTAAAAGGATCGTACGATCCAATTCTATTATAACCGGACTTTCGTTCCTTTTCCATCCCTCTTTGCCGCTTTCAACCGGCCAAGGGCAACTTCTTTTCCTTTATAGACAGCGGTTCCGTCCATATCCGGCAGATATACATGTTCCAGCGTATCTTCCTTTTCAAGCCGGATGCCCCGGACACCACGGCTGTTCTTCTTGAGCTCCGGAATTTCTTCCAGCTGGAATTTTAAGAACATGCCGTCTACGGTCTGGAGAACCACATCGCGGGTTCCATCGATCTCAGTGCCAAGCTCCCGGATCTCCGTGAGCTTATCCTCTCCCGCTAATTTCGTCGCCACAACGGTCTTATTTGCCGTTATAAATTCCTCACCCGGAACGATCTTTACCGCCGCCTGGGCCGTCGCGAACAGGAATTTCTTACCGTTAAATCCGGATGCCGGAAGCATAAAGAGGATCGTCTCCGTCTTCCCGTCAAATTTGCTGACGTTCTCGATAGGGATTCCCTTGTCCTTCATCTTCAGTGTCGGGAACTCCGCTACCTTCACCTGGTACATGTTTCCGGTGTCGGAGAACATGCAGAGCTTATCGTCTGTCATCACCGGAAGTACCCGGACATTCTCGCTGTCCACGGTCTCCTGGTTTCTCTCGTAGATGGAGCGGTCCATGGTCTTGCAGTAGCCGAAGCGGTCCATGACGAAAATCACTTCCTTCGCCTCTTCCTTCGCTTCCACATAAACCATCTCTTCGCCGTCCTCGATAAGTGTCCTTCTCGGTTCTGCGAACTCTGCCTTGATGGAGTCAAGGTCTTCCTTAATCACCACATCCATATTCTTCTGGTTGGATAGAATATGCTTATATTCACGGATCTTCCGCAATGTCTCCTTGTATGCCTTCTGGAGTGCAAGGATCTCAAGACCGATGAGCTTATAGAGACGCATCTCCAGGATCGCTGTCGCCTGGCGCTCGGTAAAGTGGAGGTTCTTCGCGTCCGCCTCAAAGCCCAGCACACGGAACTTGATCTTCTCCGTATTTCCGGTCATCAGGCATTCCTTTGCGTCCTTCATGTTCTTTGATCCCCGGAGAACGGCGATAATAAGGTCGATCACGTCACACGCCTCGATGAGTCCTTCCTGAACTTCCTTCTTTTCCATTTCCTTCTGGAGAAGAACATTGTACTTCTTCGTCATGTTCCGGTACTGGAATTCCAGGAATGTATTTAAGATCTGCTTAAGGTTCATGGTCTCCGGGCGCCCCTCGTCGATGGCAAGCATGTTGACACCGTAAGTGTCCTCAAGCTTTGTCTTCTTATAGAGGATCGCCTTGATCTTATTGACATCCGCGTCCTTCTTTAACTCCAGGACAATGCGGATCCCCTCTTTATTTGACTGGTTTGAAATATCCACCACATCGGTGAGCTTCCTCGTCTCAACGAGATCTGCCACATCCATGAGGAACTTGTTGATTCCCGCGCCGATCATCGTGTACGGGATCTCCGTGATCACCAGTTTGTCGCGGTCTGCCTTTCTTCTTCCGAGTTCCACCTCGATCTTTCCGCGGAGCTTGATCTTTCCAACACCAGTCTCATAGATCTGTAAAAGATCACTCTTATTTGCGATGATCCCACCGGTGGGGAAATCCGGTCCCGGCATATACTGCATCAGCTCTTCCACGGTGAGAAGACGGTTATCGATATAGGCCTTTACCGCGTCGATGACTTCCCCAAGATTGTGGGTCGGAATGCTGGTGCTCATGCCGACAGCGATTCCCTCTGCACCGTTTACGAGGAGGTTCGGCACGCGGACCGGGAGAACCTCCGGCTCTTTTTCCGTTTCATCGTAGTTGGAGACAAAATCCACGGTCTTATCGAGGTCTTTTAAGTAGACCTCCTCCGCAAATTTCTTTAAGCGCGCCTCGGTGTATCGCATGGCGGCGGCGCCGTCGCCCTCAATGGAGCCGAAATTTCCATGTCCGTCCACCAGGGCCATTCCCTTTTTAAAGTCCTGGGACAGGACAACTAAGGTCTCATAGATAGAACTGTCGCCGTGCGGGTGGTATTTACCCATGGTATCGCCCACGATACGTGCCGACTTCCTGTGGGGCTTATCGTGATCTAAGTGAAGCTCACTCATATCGTAGAGAACACGGCGCTGTACCGGCTTTAAACCGTCTCTGGCATCCGGGATCGCACGGGAGGTGATGACGCTCATGGAATAGTCCAGATAGCTCTTCTGCATTTCCTCCGAATATTCAGTTCGCAATATTTTTTCAGACATGGTAAACTCTCCTTCTATGCGTCGATCTCCGCCTCATCGGCATGATCATAGATAAATTTCTTTCTCGGCGGAACGTCGCTTCCCATCAGAAGCTCCGTCACTTCACTTGCCATCCGGGCATCCTCGATCTCCACCCGTTTTAAGACACGGTTCTCCGGGTTTAACGTCGTCTCCCAGAGCTGATCCGCGTCCATCTCACCGAGACCTTTGTAGCGCTGCAGCGTAAAGTCCCCGGCGTGGCTCTTCTTATATTCTTCCAAAGCCTTGTCATCGTAGAGATACCGCTCTTCTCCGCGTTTCGGAACCACCTTATAGAGCGGCGGCATCGCGATGTAAACATGTCCGTCGTAGATCAGCTCCGGCATGAAGCGATAGAGGAATGTTAAGAGCAATGTGTCGATATGGCTTCCGTCCACATCGGCATCGGTCATCAGGACGATCTTATCGTATTTCAATTTCGTGATATCAAAGTCATTTCCGTAGCCCTCAGAGAATCCACAGCCGAAGGCATTGATCATGGTCTTGATCTCGGCATTTGCCAGGACCTTATCCATAGATGCTTTTTCCACGTTTAAGATCTTTCCGCGGATCGGCAGGATCGCCTGGAACTGTCGGTTTCTTCCCATTTTCGCGGAGCCGCCGGCGGAATCTCCCTCGACAATAAAGATCTCACACCTTGACGGGTCACGGCTCTCACAGTTTGCAAGCTTTCCGTTGCTGTCGAAGGAGAACTTCGACTTGGAGAGCATGTTTGTCTTCGCCTTCTCCTCCGCCTTGCGGATCTTTGCGGATTTCTCCGCACAGGCGATGATTGCCTTTAAGGTGTCGAGATTTCGGTCGAAAAACCTTTCCAACTCGTCTCCAGTCATGGTGAACACAGCCTTTGTCGCATCAGCGCTGGCAAGCTTTGTCTTTGTCTGTCCCTCGAAGATCGGATCCGGGTGTTTCACCGCCACAACGGCCGTCATGCCGTTTCTTGTGTCAGCGCCGGTAAAGTTGCTGTCCTTCTCTTTTAAAATGCCGAGTTCCCTCGCGTAGGAGTTGATCAGCTGGGTAAATTTCGTCTTGAATCCCACCAGGTGGGTTCCGCCCTCCTGGGTGAAGATATTGTTGCAGAATCCGAGAATATTCTCCTCAAAGGCGTCAACGAACTGGAACGCCACCTCCACCTCGATCTGGTCCACGCTGCCTTTAAAGTACACCGGCTCATGAACCGGCTCTTTTCCGTTGTTTAACTCGCGGACATAGGCAATGATCCCATCCGGCTCGTGGTAGGTGATCATCTCCTCCTCTCCGGAGCGTTTGTTCACATAGTGGAGCGCCAGGTTCGGGTTTAAATAGGCAGACTCATGAAGACGGCTCTTTAACCACTCCGCCTTAAATTTCGTCTTCTCGAAGATCGTCGGATCCGGCAGGAAGTTGATCTCCGTTCCTGTCTCCTTCGATTTTCCGATCACAGGAAGAAGTCCATCCTTCAGTTCGATCACCGGATGTCCCTTCTCATACTCATCATAATATACTTTCCCATCCCTGGAAATTTTTACTTTCATCCGGTCAGACAGGGCGTTTACGACGGAAGAACCGACGCCATGAAGTCCACCGCTGGTCTTATAGGAATTATTATCGAACTTTCCGCCTGCATGAAGCGTGGAGAGAACCACACGTTCCGCGGACACGCCTTTTTTGTGCATCTCCACCGGGATTCCCCGCCCGTTATCCTTTACGGTACAGGAGCCATCCGCCTCCAGCGTTACCGTGATCTCTGTACAGAATCCAGCCAGATGCTCGTCCACCGCGTTGTCGACGATTTCATATATCAAATGGTTTAAGCCCTTTGTTCCAACGCCTCCGATGTACATTCCGGGACGCTTGCGGACTGCCTCCAGTCCTTCCAGTACGGTAATACTGTCAGCATTATACTGTGCTTTCGCCATGTAAAGACCTCCAATACAAGTCATAAACTGCGGCAGGAAAGCTTCCCCGCCGCAGCTTTGTTTTATTTTTCATACTGCTGCGCACATGCCGCAGCCACGTTTCTTAGTCAAGCTTTTCCTATTATACACTTAAATCTTCCAGATTTGCAAGCATTTTCTATCGAACATATATTCGAAGTGTGGTTTTGCGTCGAAAAACATCCTGGAACAGGCGGTTCCACCATGTTTTTTCAAACGGTTTTCCGGAAGAAAAAAGCCTGCGGGAACGCTCTCCCACAGGCACATATTTTCTTGAATTTTAAACTCCTCCGAACCGAAGCACAACTCCGATCACCGCGGATGCCGCGATAAATGCAACGGGATGGAGTCCTTTCGTCTTTTTGCAGACTGCCGTGAAATAGTAAAGCACTGCAAGAAGAACGATACTGCGGATGCTGATCAGATCTGTGATTTTTCCGCTTGCCGCAAAAGCGTCCTTGTGAAGAAGAACTAAGGACAGAACGGAAAGTCCTGCTGCCGCGATCAGTCCTGTGGATGCCGGACGGAGTCCGTAGAAAGCGTTCTGGACATACTTGTTTGTCTTGAATGCCTTTAAGAATCCGGCAATGATCAGGATCACGATAATGGACGGTGTGATCAGACCCAGGGTGGCGATCACTGCGCCCACAGGACCAGCTGTTGTAAATCCAACGTAAGTTGCCATGTTGACGCCCATCGGACCTGGTGTGGACTCGGAGATCGCCACCATGTCCGCAAGCTGTCCGTAGGTGAACCAGCCTGTCTTATCGGAGATATTGTAGAGGAACGGGAGTGTCGCCATCCCGCCGCCGATTGCAAAGAGACCGGCTTTAAAAAACTCAAAGAAAAGTCTGACAAAGATCATCATTTGGAAGCAGCCTCCTTATTCTTTAAGATAATTCCTGCAGCAGCCGCAAGGATAACGAACACGATCGGGGAAAGCTTCGTAAGTGTGGAGCCGAGGATCACAAGCAGGCAGATCACTAATGTCGGCTTATCCACAACTGCTTTTTTCCAGAGCTTGACCACCGCATTGAAGATCAGGACGCAGACGCAGACACGGATGCCCGCAAAGGCATTCTGTACGATCGCGAGATGCGCGAAGTTCTGGATAAATGCTGCGATGATCGTGATAATGATCAGGGACGGGAATACAACACCCAGAGTCGCGACGATGCCGCCGATGGTGCCGGCAAGTCCCTGTCCGACGAAGGTCGCCGTATTTACCGCGATAATGCCCGGGGTACACTGACCGATCGCGTAATAGTCCATAAGTTCCTCTTCTGTTGCCCAGTGTCTCTTCTCAACGACCTCTCTCTGGAGGATCGGAAGCATCGCGTATCCGCCGCCAAAGGTAAGACCGCCGATTCTGGCAAACGTAAGGAAGAGATCAAGTAATTGATTCATGTGTTTTCTCTCCTTTATTCCAAAGTCTTGTTCTATCATATCTCAAAGACAAAAAAAAGGCAAGGAAAAGGGTGTAAGAATTGCCTTTTCCTTGTCTTATTATGCATATTTATGCATTTTCTTTGCACTTATTCCTCAGCCGGTGTCAGACCGTTTAAGAGGTTTAATACGATGCTATTGTCAACAACCATGATCATGTCGGATCCGTCAAGCTGTACATAGCGGTATGTCTGATCCGGGTTTGCGTATGTTCCGACATAAACCGTGAGAGACTTCTTCTCACCATTTACAGTAAGCTCCGCCTGAAATGTAATGCGGGTATCTGTTGTCAGGTCAGCATTAGCAAGTTCCTGGTTTAAAACATGGTAGCTTGCATAGTCGAACGGTTTGAGATTGCTGATTCCGTCTGCAATGGTCGTCATGGCCTCTGTATCAGAGTTCTTGTAGGACGTTGTCTTACCGTCCATGGTGATAGACACGTTCTGAAGATCAGCTGCTGTAACCTGAATATCCAGTTCCTCGCGGACAACCAGGGTATCATAGTCGAATACCAGGGAGTCTACTGTGGATGCTTTTACGAGATAGATATTTTTCTCATCGGAGAGATAGTAATTTCCGTCTGCATCCTTGTTTCCGATGCTCAGAGTGATCTCACCCTTTTCACTGTCGGTGATCGTCACAGTGTATACCGGATTTCCCATACCATAGTCAGATGCGGTATCAGCACTGTCAATTTCAGAGATCGCATGAAGATTTAAGAAATTCTGTGCCATTGCCTCAAATTTTTCCTGGTTTAACGGGATCGCGGAATCCATGGCATCCAGCCATACACCGTCTTTTTTCTTAAAGATCATATCGGTGTCGGAGCTGGAGTAGTCAAAATCGATCGGTGCATTTAATGCATAAACTTCAATGTCCGCACCGGAGAAATCCGGTTCTACAACGTCATCGCGGATCTCGGAGATCTCCACCTTCGGGGATTCTGATTCCTTTGTGCCGGAAGAAGAACAGCCGGTAAGTCCTGCCGAAAGTGCTGCTGTCAGGAGCAGCGCTCCTAATAATACATGTTTTTTCATATCTGGTAATCCTCTCATTGTTAATTGGTTTGTTGGTGAAAGCTGACTCACTTATCGCTCACTATATCATACCCCTGTGTACTTTTTGTGAATTTGATTCTTATTTCTTCGGAAATTGCTCCCAGGCTGCCATCAGATCTCATCTGCCGCAGGTGCGTCCCCTAAAAAATGGATCTTATCGGATACTTTTGTTCCAAATGCCGTTGTATAGATATCGAGATATTCCTCATACGGGCATGGCTGACCATTTGAAAGCATCTCCATCTCCGTTCCCCAGAGATCGATATAGTACGGCAGCATCGTAAACCCATTCCGCAGATAGAACTTTTTCCGGCGTGTGCGGAGAACCAGTTCCTCTTCATCCACACATTTTGTGCTCTCGATCTCAATGATGATCCGCATGCCTTGATATCTCTCACGGAGCGCCTGAAGTGCCGCAGAGCCGGCTCCATGCCCCCGCACTTCATCCGCGATGGCAAAATAGTCAAGAAGTACCCGGTCTCCCGTCTTCGCCATGATAGCAAGACCAAGAAACCTATTATTCTCTTCCAGGGAAAGGATCTCCACCAGCCCTGTCCCCTGCCCGGAAACGATCATGGAGAAGGGTTTCTTCTCGCCGGCGGGAAATGCGGTCTCATAGAGGGCATGGATCTCATCAAGGCGTTTTCCTGAAAATACCTGTTTTAATTCAACTGACATACTTTATTCCCTTTCACTTATCAGATACCTGCGATATCGTCCCTGCATCGTATCTGTGATCACTTATTATCCAGCTTTATCCCCGCAAGTGCCATCGCGGACACGTTGTTCGCCGGGTCCGCCAGAATCACAAGATGTCCCAGTGCCCAGGTAACGATATATTTATCCCTTCCAGAAGTGTTTTCACCTGTTTACTCCTCTCCGCTCTCAAACATCAGACGGAACAGGCGTTTTCCGCCTTCCGTCCGGAATATTCTCGCAAATACGCTTTTCTGGGTGTCCGGTGTGGATCCATCCTCAAAGAGATTGACGAGGAAATCCGCCTCCACAAGGATCTGGTAGTCCATTCCGTCGATATTATCGTATGTGTGGTGATGCCCTACCAGATAGCAGACACGGTCGATGACCTCCTGGGGCCAGGAAAGGGCTGTCAGCATGGTCCGCGCCTCGCCCGGTCCCTCCATCTCCTGGTATTTTCCAGTGTTTCTTCCATACTTTTCTTCTGCTTTGTGAATTCCGATGTCATGAACGATGGCCGCTGCCTCCAGAACTTCCTGGGTGTACGGATCGAGATTCTCCGCAAGGCCGATCAGTCTCGCGAATTCATGGACCTTCAAAAAGTGCTGGATCCGTTTTACATCCTTGTCGTCATAGCGTGTCATTTCATATAAGAGTTCATCAAGTCTCGTCATGTGTGTCATTCTCCTCTTCTATAATCAATTTGTGGCTTTTCCGTAATTGTTCAGCAGGTCTGAGCACTTACTGCCTGACCGGTGTCCTCAATGTTTCATCTTTGATGATTGGTCATGTACCGGCAGGTTCAATAATTCTTTTTTATTACAGGTTCAGCTTCTCATACTTTTCTTCCAGAAACCTGTCGAGACGCTTCTTTAATTCCTGGTTTTCTTCCTGTTCCAGGTTTTCATCCCGCTCCAAAAGCCGGTTCACGTCCTCGGAGACCTTCTTAAGAGTTACCGCATCTGTATAGATATCTGCCAGCTGGAACTCCAGGTCTCCGCTCTGACGGATTCCAAAGATATCACCGGGGCCCCGGAGCTTCAGATCTTCGGAGGCGATATAAAAGCCGTCATTGGATTTATTTAAGACGTCCAGACGTCTGTTCTTCTCCTTATTTCCGGAGGCATTCACCATGATGCAGTAGGACTGCTTATCCCCCCGTCCAACGCGGCCCCGAAGCTGATGGAGCTGCGCAAGGCCGAACCGTTCGGCGTTCTCGATCATCATCACTGTAGCGTTCGGCACGTTAACCCCGACCTCGATGACTGTGGTGGAGACAAGCACCTGAATCTCCCCGGCGGCAAATTCTTCCATGATCTTATTTTTCTCTTTTCCCTTCATTTTCCCGTGAAGATACTCCACCCGGATCCCCGGCAGATTCTGCCTTAAGACCTTCGTGTAGTCCAGGACGTTCTCCGCCTCGATCATCTCGCTCTCCTCCACCATCGGGCAGATCACGTAGGCCTGGCGGCCGTTTTTTACCTCATTCTCGATAAAACGGTAAGCCCGCGGGCGGTAGCTCTTGTCCACCACGCAGTTCTTGATGGGAAGGCGGTTTGCCGGGAGTTCGTCGATGACGGAAATATCGAGGTCCCCGTAAAGGATGATCGCCAGAGTCCTCGGGATCGGGGTGGCGCTCATGACCAGCACATGGGGCATCTGTCCCTTGCTTCCAAACATCTCCCTCTGGGCGACACCGAACCGGTGCTGCTCGTCGGTGATGACGAGGGCAAGGTTATCGTAAACTATCTTCTCCTGAATCAGGGCATGGGTTCCGATGATGATATCCGCGTTGTGGGAGGCAACCTTCTCGTAGGCGATCCGCTTTTCCTTTGCCGTCATAGAGCCAGTGATCAGGACCACCTTTTTGTCCACACCGTGCTTCTCAAAGAGTTCCGTCACAGACTCAAAGTGCTGTCTCGCGAGAACTTCCGTCGGCACCATGAGAGCGCCCTGGTATCCGTTCTCACAGGCTGCCAGGAGTGCCAGAACGGCGATGAGCGTCTTACCGGAGCCAACATCACCCTGGATCAGCCGGTTCATGACGGAACCGTTCTTGAGATCCTGCAGCACTTCTTCCAGCGTCCTCAGCTGGGCGCTCGTGAGCCTGTACGGCAGGTCTGCCAGAAGCTTCCGGCATTCATCCTGTTTTTCCATATGGAACGGGCTCTGCACATTCTGGCGTTTCTCCTTTAAATTACGCACTGCCAGAAGAAAGAAGAAAAATTCATCGTACACGAGGCGCTTCCTCGCAAACTTCAGGTCTTCCTCGTTCGCCGGAAAATGGATGTGCTCGATAGCAAAGTTGTACTCCGCAAGCTCGTTTGTGATCCTGAGACTTGCCGGGAGATAATCCCTCTCCAGAGTCCGGATTGCAAGTGCCTGCTCTACTGCAGAAGTGATCGTCTTATTTCCCAAGCCCTTCGTCTGGGCATAGACCGGGCGCATGCTGGATAAAAGTTCCTCGTAGGCCTCCGGCTTAAACATCTGGGGCTGTTCCATCGTGAGTCCGTTCTTTTTGCGGATCACACGGCCCCGGAAGATAAAATGGCTGTCCGGCCGCAGGGTGTTCTTTAAATATGGCATGTGATACCAGACGAGGCGCAGTTTTCCTGTCATATCGCTGATGGTCGCCTGGACAATGGAGAGACCGTTTACGTGGACTCCTGTGGCCCCGCTCTTTAAGAAGCCCTCCACTGCCCCGGTCTCATCCTCAGAAAGCTCCCCGATAGCTTTCGGCTCCCCGTAGGTGTCATAGCCCCTCGGATAGTAGTGGAGCAGATCGTCGATGGTGCGGATCCCGACTTTTTCAAAAAGCTTTGCCGTTTTTTCTCCGATTCCTTTTAAGGTCTCTATGGATTGGTCGTTTGCCATCGTTTTCACGCTCCTTTTTGTCTTATCCTGCGGCGCAGTCTGCAGCACTCTGAGAAAATGCCGGAATTTTACCGCTTTTGTCTCATGGAAAAAGCTGCCTCATCGGGTCTTTTGACCAAAGGGAGCAGCTTTTCTGTCGTTATGCATTTGCCGGGCATCGAAGCACCGCCGGCATTTCCCGCTTACTCTACGGAAAGCAGGTAGTAATAGATCGGCTGACCGCCGTCATTTAATTCAACTTCACAGTTCGGGAATGCTGCCTGCACTTTTTCTACAAGAGCCTCAGCATCCTCCTCCGTCACATCTTCACCAAAGTAGACACTGATCAGTTCGGATTCATCCTCCACCATGCGTTTTAAGGTCTCAAGAACGGTCTCATTGACGTTCTGTCCTACGGCGAGCATGCCGGAATCACCGATTCCCATAATATCGCCCTCGTGAATCTCCATTCCGTCAATGTTTGTATTGCGGACCGCATAAGTGATCTGTCCGGTGTGGATCCGACCCATCTCGGATGTCATATTCTCAAGGTTTTCCTCCGGGGAAAGATCCGGGAGGAAGTTGATGAGAGCCGCGATACCCTGCGGTACGGTCTTGGACGGAACAACGAAGATCTTCTTATCTTCCACAAAGCTCTTAGCCTGTTCTGCGGCAAGAATGATGTTCTTGTTATTCGGAAGGATGTAGATCACGTCCGCATTGACCTTCTCGATGGCGTTTAACATATCCTCGGTACTCGGGTTCATCGTCTGACCGCCCTCGATCAGGTAGTCAGCGCCAATTCCCTTGAAGATCTCACCGAGACCTTCACCGATGGAGACAGCAATGAAGCCGTACGGTTTTCTCGGCTCGTTGGATGTCAGAGCTTCTTCTTTTTTTGCCTCCGCCGGAGTTTCCGGAGTCTGGGCAACATTGGAAGCGTTCTGGATCAGACGCTCATGGTGCTCTTCGCGCATATTGTCGATCTTCATTCTGGAAAGGGAGCCGTAAGTCAGACCTTTCTCGAACGCGAGACCCGGATGGTTCGTATGGACATGGACTTTAATAATATCGTCGTCGGATACTACAACAACGCAGTCACCGATGGACTCCAAATATCCTTTAAATTTCTGCTCCTCGTCCATATCGTAAGCTTTCTCCACGTTTACGATAAACTCAGTGCAGTAGCCGTATTTAATATCGGAAGTGGAAAGATCGTCACTTCCTGCAGCCACCTTCGGTTTTGCGGACTCTGTGTTTGCGGCTGCCGGCGCAGCGGCATCAAACGGAATTCCTTTTCCTAAAAGGCCGTCGAGACCACCCTTCATGACCTGCATAAGTCCCTGTCCGCCGGAGTCGACAACACCAGCCTGTTTTAATACCGGAAGCATCTCCGGAGTCTGGCTTAATACATAGTCGCCTTCCTCGATCACCTGTGTTAAGAAGTCGATCACATCATCCGTCTGTGTTGCAAGATCAACAGCCTTCTCAGCCATTCCCTTTGCCACAGTGAGGATCGTACCTTCCTTCGGCTTCATAACAGCCTTGTAGGCAGTCTCGGTTGCGCGGGTGAAGGCATTTGCCAGACTTGTCACTGTAATTTCGCTGGATTCCTTGATCTCTTTTGTGAAACCTCGGAATAACTGGGATAAGATAACACCGGAGTTACCGCGGGCACCTCTTAAGGAACCGGATGAGAGTGCTTTTGCGATCGTTTCCATTGTCGGATTCTCGATCGCAGCTACTTCTCTTGCTGCGGCCATGATCGTCATGGTCATATTGGTACCCGTATCACCGTCCGGAACCGGGAATACGTTTAATTCGTTAATCCATTCTTTTTTTGCCTCAAGGCCTTTTGCTGCGGCCAGAACCGCTTTCTGTAAGAGAGCGGCATCTACGGACTTTAATTCCATGGATTTTACTTCCTCCTTAATCTATCACTCGAACGCCTTCAACGAAGATATTAATCTTTTCAACCGGCATTCCCGTGAACTCTTCTACTTTGTATTTCACACTCTCGATCAGGTTATCCGCTACGGTCGAGATGCTGACGCCATAGGATACGATTACGTGGAAGTCGATCTCAATTGCATTATCATTGATCGTTACATTGATTCCGTGAGTCAGGCTTTCTCTCTTTAAAAGCTTTACCAGACCGTCTTTCATACTTACTGCAGCCATTCCCACGATTCCAAAGCATTCTACCGCTGTCGTGCCGGCATAAAGAGCGATAACATCGGTGTCGATCTGGATCTGTCCCATTTTATTGTTAATACATCCCTTCATACGCTAAGCCTCCATTCCTACTGATTATAAGCGCCGTATCCTGATAAAAAGGCGCAAATGCCAACGATCCAGCCGTTTCATAACAGGGACCACCCGGATCATTCGCATAAAAGTTCCTTTATAATTGAACTTTAATAATCCTAATATACCATATCAAGTTTTCTCTGTCCATGGGATTCCACTTATTTTTCAAAAAAATGTGAAATTTCTAAAAATTTTGCTTGCAAAATATTTAATCTTCTGCTATGATATCCATGTTATGGATTTTTGCATCCAACCGTATGAATGATTAAGGAGGTGGAATCATGGCTAAATGTGCTATTTGCGAAAAGGCGGCTCACTTTGGTAATGGAGTAAGCCATTCCCATAGAAGATCCAATAAAATCTGGAACGCGAATGTAAAATCTGTAAAGGTTAAGGTTAACGGCGGCTCCCGCAAGATGTATGTATGCACTTCCTGCTTAAGATCCGGTCTCGTTGAGAGAGCTTAATCCTCCTTTTACAAGATAGGGAAATGAAATGAAGGCATCCTCGTATGAGGGTGCCTTTTTCATGTGCCCGCATATTTTTTTCATTCAGATCTGATTTCCCAGCAGAACGATTCAGATACCTTTTCCAATAAAATTTCCGACCAGTTCTCCAAGCAGCGAAGCAGCCGTAAGGCCCACTACTCCTCCCACGAAAACTTTTTTTCGAGATCCGCTTTGGTTCCGGCCCGTAAAACAAGGCAAAAATCAGTGAGATCATCACAATTCCCGGAAGTCTCAGTGGATCTGACAGCCAGGGAATATCCGCTAAAAGTTCCGAAACAATGATCGCTATCACGCAGAACCATCCATCACCCTCAAAAATTGGTCCCATAAAAGTCCTCCTCTCCTTCTTTATACTTCTGTCTTTACATTATATCAAACGTTTCTATATATAGCAAACGCCGGTATCACTCATCTGTCCTGTTTTACCCGCAAAACAGATTATATCCCACGATCATAAGCGCTGCCGCCGTAATCACAAGAAAAAAGGTTGTCGGCAATATCAAGGCCCAGGTCATTCCGAAACCCACGCAGAACAGCATGAGACCGCATAATCGCTTCATATCCATTCTCCCAAAAAGGAATGTCTATGACAGATTATGCGGTTTCAAATCTAATGATTCCCAGATACAACAATTCCCCGGATCGCTCCAGGGAATTTTGCTTTCCGTATTTATTTTTCTTTCTCCATCTCGGAAGCCATCTCTTCCGCTTTTGCCGCTGCCTCCGGAGTTACATCATTGCCGCCAGTAAAGCGGTTTACAATGTCCGGGACCATGTCGAGGACTTTGGTGACGGCATCCTGATGTTTGATGTTGACGAGCTTTGTCATGCCGTTCTGGATCACGAGGATGGCGCTGGGGCTCATCTTCGCGCTCATACCGCCGCCGCCATTTGTCTTTGCTGACTGTGCAAAGGAACCGGCTGCCATGCCGCAGGTCACGTCCACGAGCGGGATGATCGTCGTGTTCTCATCCACCTTCACAGGCTCGCCCACAACGGTTTTCGATGTAATGAAATGATCCATCCCCTTAAACAGTGCGTCCACAGTAGATGGGAACTGATTTTCTGTCATACCGATTCCTCCTAAATGTTCTTTGTATTGCGTTCTCTTTTCCTGAAGAATTTGAGAAGGCGCCTGAAATCTTTACTGATAAATAATCTTGCAGCCGTCCAAAGCGGATACCACAGAGCAATCCGGCCTTTAAGATGAAGCTCACCGTCGAGAGCCGTTCCGGTGAAATCCGGTTCCAGGGTCAGCGTTCTGGCGTACAGACCGTAGAATGGGCTGACCGCCGTGAGCACCTGTCCTGTATCGTATGGATCCTCAAAGCCGAAATGGATCCGTCCCTGAAGTTTTCTAGGCAGGATATAGCGGACAAGCTTTTTCGTGCGCTTCCAGACAAGACGGAACGCTTTCTGGTTCTGCTCGTCATGCCAGAACATCGAGATGCTGTTCCAGGTCTTTTCCAGGGAGATTTTCTTTTTTGATATTCCATCAGCCAGCTTCTGGAACTTTCCAGGCAGCCCCCAAAGTTTGTCAAAGAATGCGCAAAGTTTTTTAATAATCCCAGACAGCTTTTCTTTTATTTTTACACTGAAACGGATCTTATCAGTGTTTTCATCACTCGTAAAGTCTTCCGTTTCATTTTTCTGCGGCTCATCAAATTCCGAGGAAAGCTCCGTCGCATGTACAGTAAGCTCCTCATCATCTTTGGAATCCGTCCGAACCGTTGGTACATTCGTTTCAGCAGTCTGTTCTGGTTCCGGCTTAGCCACCACAACAGGTTCCGGCACATCTTCCTGGTTCCCTGTTTCAGTGAAAACCGGCTTCTGGGCAGTCACCTCGGTTTTTGCGCTTTCCGGCTCAAAATCCAGTCCTTCTGTCTCCTCGTTCTCCGCCGGCCACAGCCTCATATCGAACAGCTTAAACCACAACACCCGCCCAGATACATCCGCGTGTTCGTGATAACTCACCCGGATCCGCACGAGATGTAAAAGCCAGCTCACCGCCGCCTCCCCGTCCGGTTTTCCGTCGAAGGAGACATCCGTCCGGTACCGCACCGGAACGAACAGGATGAGCAGGACCGCTGTGAACAGCAGCGCCAGGATCACCAACAGGATGATCCCGATGATCTTTAAGATCATCAGTAAAATATGGATCACTCGCAGCACCCCTTTCCAAAAAGAAAGGAGTTCACATCATACCCGCCGGTCTTTTTGTAGACCTCACAGATGATCCGCCCCGCAAGCATCGACGCGTCCTCAAAATCCGCAGCGATCCCTACGATCAGAAGATCCTGATTTTCATAGTAGGGGAGCTTTAATGTCAGCGCCGGATAGATATCTAAAAGATTCCGATCCCCTGCCGCCGGAGTCAGGACATAAAACCCCATTGGTCTCCCATTCCGGACCGCCTGGATTGTTTCGTATCTGTGCTTTTTCGCTTTTTCTCCGACATACAGCTTTTCATACCAGCGCATGCTTCACCTGCTCATCCCTTATTATTTACGGGCAGTTCCCGTTTCCAGGTCCCGCCCAGACCAGATCTACTGTTTCGATCTGATGATCATTCTTCTCAAAAGATCCAGCGCCGTAACCGCGGCATGTTCCCGGATCTCCTGTCTCGTGCCGTGGAAGTGGCATTCCTCCACCATTACCTCATCCTTCATGCAGCAGGAAACGTATACGAGTCCCACCGGCTTCTCCTCTGTTCCGCCGTCTGGACCAGCAAGCCCTGTTACAGCCACACAGGCATCTGCGTCAGCAGCAAGAACACCGCCGAGAGCCATCTCCCTTGCGGTCTGCTCACTGACTGCCCCGTATTTTTTTAAAGTTGCCTTGCTGACATCGAGGATCTTTCTCTTTGATTTGTTCGAATATGTGATATAACCCTGTTCAAATACGTCAGACGCACCCGGCACATTGATGATCTTTGCCGCCACCATACCGCCGGTGCAGGACTCCGCCGTTGTCACTGTGAGCCCGTACTTTGTGAGAAGACGCACGACAGTCTCTTCCATCATCTCATTCTCTTTCGTGGAATAATACATATCACCCAGCGCCTTCTTGATCTCCTTGGCAACCGGCTTTAACGCCGCCTTTGCGGACTCCTCGTCCTCCGCCTGTGTCTCCGCGAGAACATGGACATCTTTTCCGCGGCGTCTCGTATAGATCACAACTGCGCCGCCGCGCTTTAAAAGATCCTGAAGCTTTTCTTTTACTTCCGTCTCACTTTTTCCGTAAATTTTAAATATCTGGGCATAACCCTGTTCTGTTCGAATCATCACATTTTTCCTTCCGTAAGAACACCGACGTTCTTCACAATGTAATCAACAAGTGAAATCACTGTCAATGCAAGAGCGATCCAGACAATGATCGTCGTCAATGTGGACAATGCCGGAATGTTAAAGATCAGAAGAACCACACCGATCATCTGGAATGTGGTCTTAAATTTTCCCCAGTAGCTCGCCGCGATAACAACACCGTTGTCGGAAGCCACAAGGCGGAAGCCGCTGATGATGAACTCACGGCTGATAATGATGATGACCATCCATGCCGGAAGCTCACGAAGCTCGATCATACAGATCAGCGCGGAGCAGACGAGAAGCTTATCCGCCAACGGGTCCATAAATTTTCCGAAGTTTGTTACCAGGTTATACTTTCTCGCGATCTTTCCGTCCAGCATATCGGTCAGGCTCGCGATGATAAAGAGTGCAGCCGCTACATAGCGCATATTCTGGTCTGCGCCGCCGTCATAGAGAAGTGCGGCTACGAAAAACGGGATCATGATCACTCGTAATATTGTGAGTTTATTCGGTAAATTCATCCTCTGCCTCCCCAATCAGATCATATTCGGACGCGCCTGTGACGCGTACCTTAAGGAAATCTCCGGACATCAGGGAAAGTCCGGTGTTTACAAAGATAAGTCCGTCCACGTTCGGGCTGTCCATGTAAGTCCGTCCGACGTAGGCATTTTCGTCAGCAACCTTGCCCTCGATCATGACTTCAAGGGTGCGTCCCTTCATTGCCTCAGACTTCTCAAAAGCAATCTCCTGCTGGAGTTCCATGATCTCATCGCGGCGGTCCTGTTTTACCTCCTCCGGAACCTGGTTCTCAAAACTGAAAGCCGGGGTATCTTCCTCCGGGGAGTAAGCGAATACGCCGAGACGGTCAAATTCCATATCATCAACGAATTGCATCAGGATCTCATGGTCCTCCTCGGTCTCACCCGGGAAACCGGAGATCAGGGTTGTGCGGAGCGCGATGTCCGGGATCTCTCTTCTGAGCTTCGCGATCAGGTCGCGGATTTCTTTATTGTTTGTTCTTCTGCCCATCCTCTTCAACACGGCATCGCTTGCGTGCTGGATCGGGATGTCCAGATAGTTACAGACTTTTTCTTCTGTCTTTATGGTCTCGATCAGCTCGTCAGTGATCTCCTCCGGGTAACAATACTGAAGACGGATCCACTGGATTCCGGATATAGCTGCCAGACGTCTTAAGAGTTCCGGAAGCTTCTTCTCGCCGTAGAGGTCTTTTCCGTAAAGCGTTGTCTCCTGGGCTACCAGGATCAGCTCCTTCACACCTTTTTCCGCAAGCTCCTCCGCCTCTTTTACGAGCTGTTCCATCGGAACGCTGCGATATTTTCCGCGAAGGTACGGAATAATACAGTAGGTGCAGCGCTTGTCGCAGCCCTCGGCGATCTTTAAGAACGCGTAGTGTCCGCCTGTTGTCACAAGGCGCTCGGTGGTCGCGCTCACCGGGGCATCGATGCTCTCAAACACTTCCGGCGTCTCACCGCCCATGACTTTCTTGATGGCCTCACCTACGGCCTCGTAGGATGTAGTTCCAAGGATCGCGTCCACCTCCGGGATCTCGTCGATGATCTCCTGTTTATAGCGCTGCGCAAGACATCCTGTGACGATCAGCGCCTTTAAACGGCCGTTTTTCTTTAACTCCGCCATCTGAAGGATCGTGTTGATACTCTCCTCTTTTGCGTCTCCGATAAAGCAGCAGGTGTTTACAACAACGATATCTGCCTCGTTCTCGTCATCCACGAAGGAGTATCCCTCTTTTCCGAGGATTCCAAGCATTTTTTCCGTATCCACCAGGTTTTTATCACAGCCCAGTGATATGAAAAGTAAATTCATTCTGTTCGTATTTCCTTTCTTTGCGTATCTGCGACGGCAAAGACCGTTTTTCCGGTGCCATCGGTGAAAAAAAGAGGAAACTTAAGCCAGATTCAGCCGTTTTCCTCCCCTTTCCGAAATACTTTCTGGTTCGTCCGCCTGCGGCCTATTAGATCACAGTCAGTCGGACCATTTTATTCTTCTGCGTACTCTTCTTCTTTTTTGATCTCTTCTGCAGTTCTCGACTTAACCTCGAAATCATCCTCGATCTCCGGCTCCTCATCCTCTGTGAGGATCTTTACCTTCTGTTCATAGAGTTCCTGGACAGCGGTGGAGAGTGGTTTCTTTCCCGCAGCTCCTGCAACTAACGGCTCGTCACCTGCAATGAGCTGTCTCGCACGCTTGGATGCTGCGATAACGATGGAATAACGGCTCTGGACTACCGGCTGCTCGCCTGGCTCAACGTCGCTGTTTACGGCTTCAATTAAGTCTGTATAAGACGGATGTAACATAAAATATGCCCCTTTCAGATCATGGAATTAAAAAGTTCTTAAATATCTGAAGTATCCGGTTTTGCACATGGTATTTTTCGGATACATTCTTTATTTTGTCATATCGTGCAGCTCCTGCTTCATTCTCGCCACGAGGTCTGTGTTCGCGGACTCTTTAAAGTGGCTGGAACGGATCAGGCTGTGAAGGTCTTCCACGCATGTGTCCACATCGTCATTGACAACGATATAGTCGTAGGAAGCCATTCCGTCGGACTCCTCCGCGGCACGGCGGAGACGTTTCTCGATCACTTCCGCACTTTCCGTTCCGCGTCCGATCAGACGTTTTTTTAAGTCTTCCGCAGTCGGAGGAACGATAAACACGAGAAGGGCGTCCGGGAACTTCTTCTTGATATTCAACGCACCCTGGATCTCGATCTCAAGGATCACGTCTTTTCCCGCAGCCATTTTATCTTCCACATATTTTCTGGGTGTTCCATAGTAATGGTCCACATAGCGAGCGTGCTCGATCAGCTCGTCATTTCTGATCATATCCTCAAACTGGGATTCTGTGAGGAAGAAATACTCTCTTCCGTTTTCCTCACCCGGTCTCGGGTTTCTTGTTGTGGCCGATACAGAAAGCGCGTAATTATCATATTTTTCTAAAAGCGCCTTCATCACGGTTCCTTTTCCGGCTCCTGAGAACCCGGAAACTACAACGAGGACTCCTTTTGTCTGCATTACAAATGCCCCCTGATCATTCAATATTCTGGATCTGCTCTCTTACCTTCTCGACCTCGGTCTTTAAGAGAATCGCGCGGTCAGAGATCTCAAGATCCGTGGATTTCGAGAGGATCGTATTTGCCTCCCGGTTCATCTCCTGAGCGATAAAGTCGAGCTTTCTTCCGACACTGCCGCCGGCTAAAAGTTCTTTCTTCATTCCCTCGATATGGCTTCTCAAGCGGACGGTCTCCTCGTCCACACAGATCTTATCGGCAAAGATCGTAACCTCCGTCGCGATCCTGGAATCGTCCACAGAGGCGGAAGCAAGAAGTTCTTTTACCTTGTCCTCTAACTTCTGGCGGTACTCCGCGATCACCTTCGGGGAACGCTCCTCGATAAAATCAACTAATTCCAGCATATGGTCAAGCTTTCCGATCAGGTCGTTCTTTAAATTTTCTCCCTCACGGATCCTGGACTCCACAAAGCCCTCGCAGGCCTTAAGTAAAGCGTCCTTTAAGAGTTCCCACATATGCTCTTCGTCCTCCGGAACCTCCTCCATCGTGAGGACCTCCGGGCACCTTGCCAGCATGGACACCTTTACGTCATTGTCGATGCCGAAATCATCGGACATCTTTTTAAAGCTGTCCATATATTCCTGTGCAAGGGATCTGTTATATTTGAGGAATACCTTCGCATCGGTATAATCCTCATAGGTTACAAATATATCTACTTTTCCCCTCTGGATATGATCCTTTAAGAGGGTACGCATGGATGCCTCGAAGTAATTGAATTTCTTCGGCATCTTAATTCCCAGATCCAGATACCGGTGGTTAACCGCCTTTATCTCTACTGAAATCTTACACTCGTCCGTCACCATCTCGTGGCGGCCGAATCCGGTCATGCTCTTAATCATCAGACATGCCTCGCTTTCCCATAGATAACTTTTATTATACGGCAAATAAAAAATACAGTCAACCAGATTCTGTAAATCAAAAGATTTTGAAAGCTTTATGAACCGTGACCTTAAGAGCAGGAAAACACCCCGGAGTTCCGATTGGATCTCCGGGGTGTTTAAAAAGAGGGTAGTTTGCAGCCGTCTGTGGGGTAAGAAGAGCGGCTGCTCGATTCTATCTGAATTCAAGAAAATTGTCGTTTATTATAACGGAAGGATTCCGATCAGTACTGCAAACAGCATGCAAAGGATCGAGAATACCCATACATAACCGAAGCTGGACTTGATGTGATCCTTGATGTCCACATCGGCAAGTCCGATACCAAGCAGTGTTGCCGGTACCATCGGGCTGATGAAAGTTGCACAGTTACGGCAAACAACCATTGCAACGGCAATCGGGAATGCCTCGACTCCGAAGGAAGCACCGATCGCGATCATGACCGGAAGCATTCCATAGAAATAGGAATCGGTATCAAAGCAAAGTGCAAGCGGAACGGAAAGGATACCGATCACAAGCGGTAAGTGCTGGCCAAGTGCAGATGGGAGGATCATGGAAATGATGCTGGCCATGTTGGATACAACAGATGTCTTCATCATCTCTACGCCCGGTTTTGCGATCGCAGCGGCACCGCTTGCGTTAAAGCCATATACCAGGACACCCATAAGGACTGCAGCGCCCATCAGAGTGGAACACATCATAAGCGCCGGACCCGCGTGACGGTTGATCATCTTCTTCTGAAGCTTGATTGGTGTATAGTTTACAAGAAGAGCTGCCGCTACACCGAGCATGAACGGGAAATAGCTTGGGAACTGATCCCATACAAGCATAGCGATAACTGCAATGGTCAGGCAGATATTGAAGGCGAAAAGCTTCGGTCTTGCATACTCATTCTCGTCCTTCTCATGCTGTGCTTCCTCAACAGCGTCCTCAGAAGCTGCTTCCATCGCAAGCTTTCCGTTCAGACCGGCGCCTCTCTTTTTCTCCTGAACACCGGCAAACACAGCATGTGCCAGACAGAGAAGGATTCCGAAAATCTGGATCGGGATCAGACCGCCCCAGAGCTGTCCTGCCTCCATACCGAGAACAGAAGCCGCACGCATGGTCGGACCGGCCCATGGCATCAGGTTTAATACACCCATTGCAAGAACAGCTACGCGAAGGAGTGTTGTCGGTCTCATGTGCATCTTTTTGTAGACCGGAAGCATGGACGGAACTACGATCAGGAATGTGGATGCTCCGCCGCCGTCGAGATGACCGATCAGGGCAATGACTGCTGTCATGACGGTCACACCGATCACATTGTCACCGACGTACTTCATAAGCTTGTCGATAATTACATCAAACATACCGGCATCTGTCATGATTCCGAAGAACAGGACAGAGAACACAAATAGTGCTGCGGTCGGGCCGGTGCTCTTAAATCCGCCTTTGATCAGGTCTCCGATCTCTCCGATGGTATAATATCCACCGAGGACCAGAACGAGAGCAAGGATCGACGGGAAAATGATGAATGCCATACTTGGCATGGTTTTGCTCTTAAAGAGGGTTATAACGATCGCAACGATACAGACAAACCCCAAAATACCTACTGTTAATTCTGACATATGCGTGATCCCCTATACTATTATTATTTGTCCGGCCGGAATCTGGGGATTCCGGCCGATTTGCCACAGGCTGCAAAGCGACCCCTCACGCTTTCAAGTCAGCTCAAACTGACAGATTGCATTCCTATTTACTTTACATCTGAGGTAAACTCATAATCCTTGATCTTTCTGACTACATCGATGATAGTGCCGTCACGGGCCTCGATGACACCGACAACACGGTCATCAAACTGTACCGGATCCGGAGTTCCGACCATGGCATATGCTTTGTCACGAAGCTCTTCGATCGTACAGAACGGAAGGTCAACATCCTTCATGCACTCGATGAGGTCCTGTCTTCTTGGGTTGATGGCAATACCATAATCTGTGATTACCACGTCAACAGACTCACCCGGTGTTGTAACAGTCGTAACATTTGTACAGATTGCCGGGATTCTTCCCTGAAGCAGCGGAGCGATGACGATCGTACACTTCGCACCTGCTGCCGTATCCGGATGTCCGCCCTGGGCACCTGTGATCATGCCGTCGGAACCGACAACAACGTTACAGTTAAAGTTTACGTCAACCTCAAGAGACGCGAGGATCACGAAATCCAGTTTATTGACATAAGCGCCCTTGTTGAACGGGTTCGCATACTCGGATGCGGAGATCTCGAAGTGGTTCGGGTTTGTCTTGATGGACTCGACAGCACCCTGATCGAAATCCTGGGTATCAACAAGCTTATTTACAAGACCTTTCGCCAACAGCTCACACATCGGAGTGGTGATTCCGCCGAGACCAAGTCCCATATGGATACCTCTCTCTTCCATGATCTTTCCGAGGGAGATCGTGGAGGCGATGGAAGCTCCGCCGACACCTGTCTGGTAGGAGAAACCTTCCTTAAAATACGGTGTGTTGACAACAAACTTTGTGCAGTAATCTGCCATCATGATCTTTCTGACATCAGTCGTCGGTTTTGCGGCACCTGTCGCGATCTTTGCCGGATTTCCGATCTCATCCACGACACACACATAGTCCACGTCTACCATGGAGATGCTTGCCGGAATGTTCGGGAACGGAACGAGGCAGTCTGTCACGGCAACGACCTTATCTGCATACTGGGCATCGACCATCGCGTAGGATAATACTCCGCAGTCGCTCTTTCCGCCGTTTGCACGCATATTTCCGTATTCATCACAGGTCGGAGCGCCGATGAAGGCGATATCGATATGGACTTCGCCAGACTCGATGGCGCGGACACGTCCGCCGTGAGAGCGCATGATCGCAAGGTTTTTTAACCGTCCTGTGGAGATCGCCTCACCGATCTTTCCGCGGACACCGGAGGACTGGATTCCTGTGATAGTGCCATCCTCGATGTACGGAACGATCGGATCGTGAGCTTTTCCTAAGGAGCTCGCACAGATCGTGATGTCCTTGATGCCCATCTTATGGACCTCTTCCATGACCATGTTTACCACATAGTCGCCCTCGCGGAAATGATGGTGGAAGGAAAGGACCATGCCGTCCTTGATGCCGCATTTTACAAGGGCATCGTGGATGTTCTCGACAAGCTTGCTTCTTGTCGGGTCATTTAATGTGCGGACGGTCGGAGCCGCCTTTGTATATTCATAATCATCATAGGCATAGACACCCTTGAACGGCTCCTTGCCTGTTGCTTTTAAGACCTCTTCGGGAATTTCTCTTCCAACTGCATTGATCATCTTATAAATCCCCCTTATAAACGCCTGCTGCTTTTGCCATGGCGAGTGTTCTCTTTGCTCCGTCGTAGAATGCGATGTCGATCATTTTTCCGTCAACGGTGAAGACGCCGATTCCCTTTGCCTTCTTATCATCGATCTCGCGGACAACCTTCTCTGCGAAGATGATCTCTTTTTCCGACGGTGTGAAGATCTTGTGGACAATAGCGATCTGTCTCGGGTTTACGAGTGACTTTCCGTCGAAGCCCATCATCTTGATCATTCTCGTCTCTTTCTCGAAACCTTCCATATCGTCAAGGTTTGTGAACACCGTATCCCAGCACTGAACACCTGCCGCTCTCGCTGCCATGATCATATGCTGTCTCGCTCCCATGAGCTCCACCCCAGTACCGGTGATCGTTGTCTGAAGGTCTTTTGTGTAATCGCCGCCGGATAAAGCGATTCCGATAAGCCTGTCAGAGGACTGACATACCTCTAAGGCATTTAAAACGCCTTTGCAGGACTCTAAGGCTGCCATTAAAAGCGTGCTTCCCTCCGGGCGTCCAAACTCTTTCTCTGCCGCAAGGACATGCTCCTCAACGGTCTTAACATCCTGTGCTGTCTCGGTCTTTGCGATACGGATCGTATCAGCACCTCCGGCCACACAGACACGGATATCCTCTTTCCAGTGCGGGGTGTCAAGACCATTGATTCTTACGACTCTCTCAACACCGCGGTAATCGATCTCCTGAAGTGCATGATATAAGGAATATCTCGCTGCGTCCTTCTGGTTCTCGGCAACTGCGTCCTCAAGGTCCAACATGATGGAGTCCGGTTTATAGATGTACGGATCCTTGATGAGGCCCGGTTTCTGGCAGTTTAAAAACATCATGGATCTTCTTAAGCGTTTTTTATTCGGATGCATTATTTGATGACACCTCCCCACGGAAGATTTTCGGTGATGCCGTTGGAACGGTATACCGCACACTCAACTCTCGCCTTTAAGGTACAGTCGAGAGCTCCTTTATCGAAGATCGTGACCTTCGCGTTGTCAACACCGAGACGGTCCAGAGTCTCTAATGTGACTTTTCTGATCTGTCTGCCGTACTGATGGATCACACTGCTCTCGATGGTGAGCTCGATCGTTCCATCGCCCGGTTCAACAGTGACCTGAGCATCGCTGGATTCCAGTGTGCCGGCCATGGCTGTCTTCTTGATTTCCATATAATCCCTCCTGTGATCATTCACGGTCTGCAGTCCTTTTTCAGGTGGCTGCATGGTCCGCTGCTGCCATTTCTATGTATGTCTTGCCGCCGGACCTTCCGTTTTCTTTTATGCAGGATGCACAAATTCGCTTTTGTTTCCCGCTTGAGTTCTATTACTTTCTATGGCTTTACTATATCACTTGTATTTTTTTTAATCCAATACATATCCGTCTATAGTGAATATAGGAGAATTCTTATGAGAGAAATTGCTTTGTCCTTTTCCGCACGTTGAATTTTCAATCGTGATATGATAGAATATAGAAACGCAAAATATCAGGGAAATTCAGTTGGAATGGTGTATTTTTTACAAATCTGTTCTGGAAAGGAGCGCCCCTCTCATGAATGAAAAACACATGCAGTATGTTCTGACCGTCTTAAAGGAAGGCAGCTTTACGAGCGCGGCAAAGAAGCTCTATGTCTCCCAGCCCTCTTTGAGCCAGATCATAAAGACAGCGGAAAGTAATCTTGGCGCTCCGATCTTTAACCGTTCCACGGAGCCCATCACACTGACTCCTGCGGGGCAGCTCTATGTGGAAGCCGCGAGACAGGTGACGACAATCTCCACAAACCTGAAGAAGCAGGTGGAAGAACTCAGCAATGAAGAATTCGGAAAGATCCGTCTTGGTATCTCTGTCCAGCGCGGCATGGAGCTTTTACCGGAATTATATCCGCGTTTTAAAAAACGATTCCCCCATGTGGAGATCGAGCTTCACGAGCAGGGGTCCGCGACGATGGAAAAAAGTGTTCTGGAGGGGGAGGTCGGAATCGCACTCCTGACCACGTTTCCGAAGTATGCGGATCTGTATTATGATCTAATTCAGGAGGAACAGCTCATTCTCATCGTAAACAGAGACTGCGCACTCGCAAAACGGATCCTGCCCGGAACGCCTATCGATATTATAGAGGCAAAGGATGAGACCTTTGTCTCCAGCCGCCCCGGACACTCCGTCCGGTCGATTCAGGACGCTCTCTTCATCACAAGAGATATGAAGCCGAAGATCGATCTTGAGACGATCAGCATTGAGATTGGAAAACATGTGGTTGCGTCGAGCCCCGTTGTTATGGCGTGCCCCGATGCCTATGTGGATACCTCCAACTCACCGGAATCCCCTTACTTTTCCTATCCGATCCTCGGTGTAGAGAATCCGCGGCACTTTTACGCCTGCTATCGGAAGGACATGTATCTGACAAAATATATGAAGGGATTCCTTGAAATCCTGCATGCGCTCCGCAATCCGGCAAAAAACGCTTAACGGATCCTGCACGGAGTCTCCTTATTTTCAGAATTTGAGGTTTTTATGGAACAATTTTTTTTGAGTGATACAGAAAAAGAAGAATTAAAACAGTTTATCGGTGCGGATGCCGAACTGCCGGATATGCTGAATGCCAGAGAACGGCGTGTCTGGGTACAGGAGAAGCTTCTCTCGGAATATCCCGGAGTTCTCGTCTCCTTCACCCTGAATATTCCGGGGCCGGTGAAGGTCCTGCCCTATGTACCGGAGGCCTTTGATCTTGCGCTGAAGGAGATCCTTCAGGCGTTATCCGATTCCGGTATCCCGGTCTTAAAGCGCAGTCTGATCCTGGATCGGACAGGTCCGGAGGCCTTCTTATGCGTGGACGCGGATGCCCTTGATGTAAAGCGCCTGCTGGTGCCGTTGGAGGACGCGTCAAAGCTTGGACGTCTTTACGATATCGACATCATCGGACGGGATGGGAAAAAGATCTCCCGGAGTGATATCGGAAAACCGGGACGGACCTGTCTGCTCTGCGGACGCCCCGCGAGGGAATGTTCCAGAAGCCGGACCCATTCCGTGGCGGAACTGACAGCCGCGATCCAGGAAATTTTCAAAGAGAACTTTGCCGGATAATTTTCCTCCGGAAACCAGTTAAGGCCTTATCTCCTTCCCTGTCCGGTATTCCGTATTTTCTACAAAACTTAATTATAGAGACAGCAGATTCCGCATTCACGGTTTTTGACGTTTCAGACGGATCTGTTGTCAGAAAGGAACCACAACAATAATGGCATTTGACGGAATTGTGATCGCGAATCTTGTCCGCGATCTGAACGATAAGATCGTCTCCGGCAGGATCTCAAAGATCGCCCAGCCGGAAAAGGACGAATTACTTTTTACGATAAAAGGAAACCGGGAGAACGTGCGGCTGCTGGTCTCAGCCAATGCAAGTCTCCCGCTTCTCTATTTTACGGCAAACAATAAACCGAGCCCGATGACGGCCCCGAACTTCTGTATGCTCTTAAGAAAGCATATCGCCAATGGCCGGATCATCTCTGTCACCCAGCCGGGGCTGGAGCGGATCGTCCGGATCGAGGTGGAGCATCTTGATGAGATGGGCGACCTCAGAAGAAAGTTCATCGTGATCGAGCTCATGGGAAAACACAGCAATATCATCTTCTGCGATGAGAATAACGTGATCCTTGACAGCATCAAGCATATCTCGGCTCAGGTAAGCTCCGTCCGGGAAGTTCTCCCGGGCAGAGACTATTTTATCCCCCACTCCGGTGAGAAGAAAGATCCGCTTACGATCACGGAAACGGAATTTAAGGAGCTTCTGCATAACACACCGCAGAATCTTTCCAAAGCGCTCTACATGGACCTTACAGGCTTGAGTCCCGTGGTTGCCGCAGAGATCTGCCATCTGGCATCCTTAGACGGGGATATCTCTGCGAAAGAGTTCTCCGATGCGGAACTCACCCATCTCTTCCACGCGTTCAGCTGGATCATGGACGATATCCGCGAGGGCAATTTCACCCCGAATATTATCTACGAGGGAGAAAAACCCATCGAATTTGCCGCTGTCCCTCTGACGATGATGGAAGGCGGAAATTACAGAACTGTGAAATTTGATTCCATCAGTGAGCTCCTCGAGCGGTACTACGCGGAGAAGAATACGGTATCACGAATCCACCAGAAGTCCACGGATCTTAGAAAGATCATCTCCAATGCACTGGAGCGCAGTGTGCGAAAGCTGGATCTTCAGACAAAGCAGCTCAAGGATACCGAAAAACGGGAAAAATACCGGATCTACGGAGAACTTTTGAATACCTACGGATATGGTCTTTCCGGCGGAGAAAAAAGTTTCAAGTGTTTAAATTATTACGACAATACGGAAATTACGATCCCTCTGGATCCGACGATGACGGCACAGGAGAACGCGAAGCGGTATTTCGATAAGTACAATAAACAGAAACGTACCTACGAGGCTGTCACGGAACAGCTCGCGCAGACAAAGGCGGAGATCGACCATCTGGAATCCATCAGTACCTCCATGGATATCGCAAGGCTGGAGGAGGATCTTGTACAGATCAAGGAAGAGCTTACGGAGTACGGCTATATCAAACGCCATTACACCGGCGGAAAAAAGGTAAAGATCACAAGCCGCCCGTTCCACTATCTTTCCAGCGACGGCTTCCATATCTACGTCGGAAAAAACAACTACCAGAATGAAGAACTCGACTTCAAGTTTGCCAACGGCGGCGACTGGTGGTTTCACGCAAAGGGAATCCCAGGATCCCATGTCATCGTAAAGACCGAGGGAAAAGAGCTGCCGGACCGCGTCTTCGAGGAGGCCGGAGCGCTGGCTGCCTACTACTCCAAGGGACGGGAGAACGAGAAGGTGGAGGTCGACTATATCCAGAGAAAGAATTTGAAAAAAGTTCCGGGTGCCGCACCTGGATTCGTTGTGTACCACACGAACTATTCTCTCATGGCTGTGCCGGGGATCACGGTGCAGGAAGTAAAATAGAAAATGCCCCAGAGCAGCACCGAATGTGCAAAGCTCTGAGGCATTTTTTCTATATCTGTATTCCATCGTATATTCTTTTATCTCCCGCCAGCTTCATACAATAGCGCATTGCAGATCGCTGCCGCGATATTGCTGCCGCCTTTCCGCCCTCTCGCGACGATGGCCGGAACATCTGTCCTTAAGATCAGCTCTTTTGCTTCCACCACATTTACAAATCCCACCGGGACTCCGATGATGAGCGCCGGGCGGATCTTTTTCTCTTCGATCAGCTCATAAAGGCGCATCAGGGCCGTCGGTGCGTTGCCCACCGCGTAGATGCATTCCGGATAAAGTCTTGCGGCCTTTTCCGCGCTGACCGCGGATCTTGTCATGCCGCTCTCCTTCGCCGCCGCTTTTACATCCTCATCCCCGATAAAGCAGTGCACATTGATCCCGAACTTTCCGGCCGCCGTTTTATTGATCCCTGACGCCGCCATCGTGGTGTCCGTGATGATCGGAAGTCCGCGCCGGATCGCTTCCTTTGCCTTTTCGACAGCTCCGTCGGTGATCGTCAGAGTGTCCCTGTAGGAGAAATCTGCCGTCGTGTGGATCACACGGCAGAGGACAGGAAGCGCCTCCGCCGGATAGGAGGAGACGAACTCTTCACCCAGCTCCCCTTTTATGATCTCAAAGCTCTTCTTTTCGATCTCCATCGGACGGGTCGTCAGAAAGTCGATGCCTGTCCGCTTCTTTAATTCTTCTGTCCAGTCGAGTCCGCTCATCATATCACATCCTTTCGCTCTAAGATCCGGTAGATCATATCCATATCGAGATTTTCCCGGATGATCTTTGCCATTTTATCGTACTGTTCCTCTTTGTATTTTGCCATGGAAAATGTCGTTCCAGTCTCATAGTCTTCCGGACGGACACCTTTCTGTTTTGCAAGGAAGTTGCGAACCGCCGCCTGCATCTCTTCCGTATCGAAAACGCCATGGACGTAGGTTCCAAACACATTTTTGTATACACAGCCGTCCTCTTTTGCATCAGCTGTATAGTTATTCGAACATTTGTTCTTAAATATGGCTGCATGTGAATTTTCATTCGTATCCAGCTCTGACTTCGCACCAGCTTCCGTGCCTGCGATAACTTTTACCCCTGCATTCATCTTTTCTGCAGTTCCATCACTGTAACAGATTTCCGAGAAATTTCTTCCACCATCCCGGATCGTCTCTCCCATATGGATCTCGTAGCCGGAGATTGCAACCGGCTCTCCGGCTTCCGAAAATCTCGCAGTTCCTCTCACTCTTGTTCTCGTCTTCTTCTCCGCAAAGATCGTCCGGATCGGTAAGAGCTCCATTCCACGCATGGTTCCGCCCTCCTCGACTCCGTGGGGATCGTCGAGGCTTGTTCCTAACATCTGGAATCCACCGCACACACCGATAACAGGAGTTCCCTTTCCTGCCATCCGTGTGATCACTGCCTCCAGCCCGTTCTGGCGGAGCCACTTGAGATCCCCCATCGTATTCTTTGTTCCAGGTATGATAATGAGATCGGATCCTGTCAGTTCCTCCGGCCGGCCCACATAGGAAAGAGCGATTCCAGGAAGGCGCTCCAGGGCATTGAAGTCCGTAAAATTGGAAATTCGCGGAAGTTTTATCACGGAGACCTTCGCAAATGCCGCATGTCCTGACTTATCGAGAAGAGGCCCTGCCCCGTGTTTTCCAGCCAGGCGTTCTGAAAGGCTGTCCTCATCGTCCACATCCACATCCATATATGGGATCACACCCGCGAACGGGATCCGGATCCGCTCATAGAGCATGGAAAGGCCCGGTTTTAAGATCTCCTTATCGCCGCGGAATTTGTTGATCACAAAGGCGCGGATCCGTTTTCTCTCCTCCTCTGTCAAAAGTGCCGCTGTTCCATAAAGCTGGGCGAAGACTCCGCCCCGGTCGATATCTCCCGCAAGAAGAACCGGCGCATCGAGCATCTCGGCAAGTCCCATGTTCACGATATCGTTCTCCCGGAGATTGATCTCCGCAGGACTTCCGGCACCCTCCACTACAATCACGTCGTACCGGGATGCCAGGGAATTGTAGGCATCCATGATATCCGGGATCAGGCTTTTTTTCATCTTAAAATATTCTGCAGCCGGGTAATTTCCACGGACCTCCCCGTTTACGATGAGCTGGGAGCCCATGTTGGATGTGGGCTTTAGGAGGATCGGGTTCATCGCCGCCTCCGGTTCGATTCCAGCCGCCTCCGCCTGCATGACCTGAGCGCGTCCCATCTCAAGACCGTCCTTTGTGATGTAGGAATTTAACGCCATATTCTGGGATTTAAACGGGGCAGTCTTGAGCCCGTCCTGTTTAAAGATCCGACAGAGTCCCGCCGCGAGAAAGCTTTTCCCCGCATTCGACATCGTTCCCTGAATCATGATTACTTTTGCCAATGTGATTCCTCCATAGTTCTGCAGCCGTTTTAACACAATTTATTATTGTATACATTCTGCACTACAACTGCTGCCATATCCTGTTTCTATGTCTGTAAGCCATCTTTATAATAAATTGAGAACCGTTTCCACCACCGCACAGAGCCCCATAAGGATCCATGATGTCCGGTAAAGAAGCTTATTCGCCCGCGGAATATCCTCGATCTCCACCGGCCGCAGATCATCCCCGATATACTTCTTCTTCACAAGCTTCCCGAAATACCAGGCGTCTCCCGCAAGGCGGATCCTCAGTGATCCTGCGCAGACTGATTCCGTCTGGGCGGAATTCGGGCTTGCGTGGTTGAAGCGGTCCCTTAAAAAGATCTCCTTCGCGTGGGGACCGTCAAATTCATGATCTTTTGACGGCAGATAGGACGCGAAGATCATGACCCAGGCGCAAAGTCTCGCCGGTATGAAATTCAGAAGATCGTCAAGCTTAGCCGCCGCCCGGCCAAGATAAAGATACTTGTCGTTCTTGTATCCCACCATGGAATCCATGGTGTTAACTGCCTTGTATACCCAGCCGAGAACTGGGCCGCCGAGAGCCATATAAAAAAGCGGGGCTGCGACGCCATCCGAAGTATTTTCCGCTACAGTTTCCACCGCCGCTTTCGTGACTCCCGTCATGTCGAGACGTTCCGTATCACGGCCCACAATCATGGAGACCGCGTACCGGGCTGCCGGTAAATCATCTTTTTTCAATTCCCGGTAGACCTTCATGCTCTCAAACTTCAATGACTTTACCGCAAAAAGCTGATAGCATAAGATTACAGAAGCGAGAAATTTCAGCCACGGTGCGACCCGTCCGCAGGCATATAGAATGCCGCCGGATACCACCGCCGTCGTCCCGGTCACAAAAATTACGAGAACGGCACCTCCCGCAATCAATGCCCGTTCCCCGTCTCCGAAAACTCTCCGTATTCCTTTTTCCAGAAAACTGATATATGCCCCGATCAGCCGCACCGGGTGATACAGCCAGTGCGGATCGCCGAGGACCTGATCCAGCAGAAAACCAAGCACGATCACCGCCAGAAGTTCCATTCTGTCTATCATGTAAATTCTTCCTTACCTGCCGCCATTTTCCTGTTTTCAGCTGCATAAACGAAACTATGTTTCCATACGCATATGAGCCTGTCGTTCTTTTCTCCCGCAGACAAAAAATCAGGAATCATAGCAGCCTCTATTTCAAATATTTTCCGTTATTCTTATATGCCATGATGATAATAACCACCGTCAGCACAAGAAATGCCGTCAGCCATAGAACTGCCGGAAATACGCTGCATCGGTACATAACAAAGAATGCCAGATCCAGTCCCCAGAGCATCTTTGTGACTCCCTCTGTGTGGCACCATTTTGCCCGTTCTTCATCCTCCACAAGGATTTTTGAGCTGATCGGCGTGTAGATGCCGCTTACGACCAGCGCACCGTAGATCAGAAATCCAATGCTGCATACAGATAATAAAAGTATCATGTTTTTACTCTCCCTTCATCTTTCCTTTACACTTTTCGTTATCGATCATTCAGCTGAAATGATCCGCGCGTTGCGGATCTGTCCATCTGACGCATCCATTTTTCCCAAAACGCCTTCCCCGTTCCCAACCTGCCAATCATAGTAACTTTTCTTTTCCTCCGAAAACGCCTCCATGACTGCCATGATCGTTCCTCCATGAACGACAAAAACGAGTGTCCGGTTATCGTCCTGTTCAGCCTGGGAAGAAATTTCCTTCCATACTTCCTGAAATGCCTCCACTGTCCGGGCTTTAAACGCCTCCGTGGTCTCCCCGCCGGGAAATCCATCTCTCCCCAGCGTATCGATAAAATGCTGATACTCCGCATCCCCGGAAAGTTCCAGATAATTCTTATACTCAAAGGTTCCGAAATCGCACTCGGAGAGTCCGGCTTTCTGGATTCTCGGAACATGTTCATATAGCTTCTCCGGGAACAGAATTTCTGCCGTCTCAAGACACCGTTTCATCGGGCTTGTGACGATCGCCGCCACGTTTCCTGCAATCTCCCGAAGCTTCAGCGCTTCTTCCTTCAGATCGGACACTGCCTGCTCCGTCAGTTCCTCATCAGTCCGGCCCACATACCGTTTTTCCAGATTCCCGGCCGTTGCCCCATGCCGGATCATTAAGAGTTTCATCCGATCACCGCCTTCCCGATCACGGCCGCAAGGAGGATCCCAAGCTCGCAGATCTGGAGGAAAAATCCCGCCAGATCTCCCGTGACACCACCGAACTCCTTCACTGCCATATGCCGGTAGTAGAAATAGATCAGGATCGACGCTGATAGAATGATCCCACCGTTTCTTCCGCCAAGAAAAAGTTCCAGAACTGCTGCCGCAAGGAACAGGATGACCATCCAGACCGCCACCGTCTTCTTTTTCGCATCCTTCATAAAATCTGCCAGCATCCCATGTTTTCTCGCCTCCGGGAATGTCACCGTGGAGAGTCCGCTTAAGGATCTTGAGATCACAAAACCGATCGAGACAAGCTCCGCCGTCTCCCGGTCAAGCTCCAGACATGCCGCCGCATAAAGGATCAGATACAGTGCGCCGAAGATCACCGCGAACGCCCCCGTGTGGGTGTCCTTTAAGATCGCGAGTTTCTTCTCCCTGTCTCCGTAGGACGCCCTTGCATCACAGGTGTCCATAAAACCATCCATGTGGATTCCGCCTGTGATGAAGATTGGAACTGCGAGAAGGATTCCAGCTGACAGAAAGCTTCCCGGAAGAAGCCATGAGAGCAGCAGAAACATCCCGTAAAATACCGCCCCGATCACCGCTCCGATGGCCGGAAAGAAGCACATGGCATATTTCATGTCCTCCTCTTTCCACTCAAACATCGGCATCGGGATCCTGGAATACATGGAAAAAGCGATGATCGCCGCCCTCATGACAGTTCTCCTTTCTCAGCGTAGTCCACATACTGTTCCACGGAGATATCTGAAAACGTGCTCATCTCCTCGTACACTTTCGCCCCCATCCTGAGAAGCGGGATCATGGCGACCGCCCCGCTTCCCTCGCCTAGATGCATTCCCATATGGAGAGGTGCCGGAAGGTCCAGCATCTGAAGCACCGCCGCCCCGGCAGGTTCCGTGGAGATATGGGACGCGAAAATATAATCCCTTGTCTCTTTTTTGATGAGCACTGCCAGAAGTCCGGAGACTGTGGAGAGAAATCCGTCCATCAGGACCGGGAGTTTTATCGCTGCTCCGCCGAGGAATAGCCCTGCCATTCCAGTGAGGTCGAATCCGCCAAGCTCCGCAAGCAGCGTCACTGCGGACAGCTCGCCGCTCTCATACTGTTCCTTTGTTCCATTCCGGTACTCCGGATATTTCCCGTAAAAACGGGAAACAGCCATTTCCACTGCACGTTTTTTCTTTTCAAGCCCCGCGTCGGAAAGGCCGGCACCCCGGCCAGTCACCTGCTCCGGAGAGAGCCCCGTGAGCACCGCGCTCATGGCGGCAGCAGGAGTCGTGTTTCCGATTCCCATCTCCCCCACGGCCAGGAGCTCATATCCCATTTCCTTAAGCTGGAATGCGAGATCCATGCCGGAGAGAAGAGCCCGGAGACACTGTGTCCGGCTCATCGCTGGTTTCCTTGCAATATTTCCAGAACCCCTCGCCACTTTCCGGTCCAAAATCCGGTGCATGTCAGGCTCTTTCTGCCCAGTCGGCTCACAGTCCATTCCCATATCCACCGGATAGAGGTCTGTTCCGGAGATCCGGCACATCTTGGAGGTGGATGTCTCGCCTTTCGTGAAGTTTTCCGCGACGATCTTCGTCACATCTTTACTCGTCTGGGAAACACCTTCCGCAACGACACCATGGTCGGCACACATGACTGCCAGGGCAGAGCGGTCCAATGTGATTCCCGCCGCATTTCCGCGGATTCCAGCGATCTTTATAATGTCCTCTTCCAGGATTCCGAGACTTCCGATAGGTTTTGCCACGGAATTCCAGCGCTTTTTCGCAAGCTCCATAGCGGTCCGGTCGGCCGGTTGAATCTTATCCAGATATGTATTCCAGGTCTCTTCTATTGAAGCTTCTTCTGTCAGATTAATTTTCATTCTGCTGTTACATTTCATTTTGTTATTCATCTTTTTGATTATGTCATATTAGTAAGAATCTTTTTTTACTGTATCCTGATACCGTTTAAACGATAGCTCCCGTCAATGCAAAAAATTTGATCAAAATTCAAATTTGTCAAACTGGCAAAGTGCTAGATATGTCTGGAATTTTTCTTTTTCCACGTTTTTGCACGTTTAATAAAATTCTCAGCAATTTTCACATTGCTGTAAAAGTACAGATGCGGGAATCCTGCATAAAAATTCTCTGTCGTATATCCGCAGTCCCAGCCACGTTTTCCCACCGGTTTCTTTGCCGAGAAATCCGTTCCATTCTCCTCCGAATCCCAGTGATGGAACTCATGGGCGCAAAATTCGATTCCCGCCGGTCCTAAAAGTCCGTCTTTCTTCGAGGTCACTGTAATATACCCAAATCTCCCAAGTTTCCCCGTGTCACGGCTGCTGCCAGGCAGCACACCCGTCATCGGCCATTCCTTTCCATCCGGGTCCACGATTGAATCCTTCAGATACAGATATCCTCCGCACTCCGCGATACATGGCATCTCTTCCGCCATCGCCTGGCGGATCGCATGCCGCATGCTAATATTTTCAGACAATGCCTTCGCATGAAGCTCCGGATAACCGCCGCCGAGGTAGACTGCACAGGTGCCTTCAGGGAACTTCTTGTCATGGATCGGGGAAAAATATTTTATTTCAGCTCCAAGTTTTCTTAGAAGATCCAGATTATCCTCGTAATAAAAGCAGAATGCCTCATCTCTGGCAACTGCGACTACTGTTTTCTGAGCTCTTTGATCAGATATCGACCACCCGGCAGCTTCCGGCAGCTTCACTTCGATTTCTGACGCTCTCCCGGCTTCCTCCACGATTCCGTCTACGTCGATTCCCGCACGCACCTTCTCCTTGATCAGATCCAACCGCTCCCGGATCCCCGGAATCTCTTCCGGCATCACGAGTCCCAGATGGCGGGACTCCAGCGTCAGATTCTTTAACTCCGGCACATACCCGAACACCCGGATTCCCAGCTCCCGCTCTGCCCGCTCCTTTAATCCCGGATACAGCATCGGTGACAGCCGGTTAAAGACTACCCCTGTCACATGACTCTTCTCCTTATAATTAAGAAATCCCCTGATCGACGCCAACGCTGAAAGACTCCGCCCCTTCATGTCCACCAGAAGGATCACCGGCGTATCCGTGAGGTCCGCGACCTCCCAGGCACTGGACTGCTCCGAGACACCGCCAAGTCCATCATAAAAGCCCATGACGCCCTCCAACATGGCAATCCGGTTCTCCGGGAAATCTTCTGATTCTAAAACTTCCCTGCCAAGCAGATACCTCAGCGTATCCGCATCCGAAAAAAAGCTGTCCAGATTTCTCGACGGAATCTCCAGCACCGTCCGGTGAAACATCGGATCGATATAGTCCGGCCCGCACTTAAACGCCCGCACCGCCTGAACCCTCTCCTTCAAAAGCGAAAGCAGCACACAGGTAAACAACGTCTTCCCCCCACCGCTCTTCTCCGCCGCGATCATGATCCGGGGAAAGCGGACGGAAACTGTCTGAGAATTCTGAGCCAAACACTTCATTCGATCCTTATCCATATTTCCCGCTCCTTCATAATCATTAAATTCCGTTGATTTAGGTTTTTCCTTCAAACGTTACGATCCACACCGGATTCTGTCCCATCATTAAGTGGATCGATCCGACTTTTTTAGACCTTGCCGCAGTCAGAGTCACAAGCTCCGGCTCTGTCACCGGGAGAGTCTTTGCGGCTTCAAGAACTGCTGCCAGGGACTCCGGGGTAATAAGATTTACGACAAATCGCACCTTGGGATTTTTCTTAAGACATAATGCGATGACTTCTTCCATCTTTCCGCTGCTTCCGCCGATGAAAACGTGCGTCGGGGCCGGGAGTCCCTCCAGGGCATCCGGCGCTGTTCCCGCTATGATTTCCACATTTGTGAGGGCGAATTTTTTGCGGTTTTCATGGAGAAGCTCCACTGCCTCCGGGTTCTTTTCGATAGCGTAGACCTTCACGGAATCAGAAAGACCTGCGCACTCCACGGAGACGGATCCTGTTCCGGCTCCGACATCGTAGAGAACGGAATTTTCCACGAGTTCCAGCTTTGCCACGGACACGGTACGGACTTCCATCTTTGTCATCGGAACGTTTCCGCGGGTGAATGCTTCATCCGAAATGCCGTGGGATAATGGCCTGCGGACTCCGCTCCATTCCGCATAGAGAACTGCTAATGACGGGGCTTTCCGGTCTTTCAGACTCTCCGGTGTTGCCTCAAAAATCTGTTCATCCTTGAAAGTCAGATTTTCTCCCGCAAAGAGTTTTGCCTCCTGCATGCCAAGATCCATGAGCTGTCCGCAGATCTTTTCATAAAAATCCGCTCCGCCTCCTAAGACAAAGGCACTGCCAGAGCGCTTTAACTCTGAGACAAAATTTGCCGCCTGTCCGTGCATGCTGAAAAGTCTCGTATGATCCCAGGACCGCCGGATCTTCGCGAAAAAATACCCCACGGAGGAGATTCCCGGAATCACTTCCACGGTATATCTTCCACGGCGTTCCAACACTGCGCCGAGTTTTTCCGCTGCACTGTAAAATCCGGGGTCGCCGGACATGGCTCCGCAGATTACTTCTGCTTCCGGGTGAGCATCCAGATAGTCCGCTATTTTTTCCGGCTGATAGCCTTCAAAAACTGGTTTGTTGAAATTTTCCAGTTGTCTCACGCAACGGCTTGCGCCCACGATCAGGTCACACTCTTCCAGACGCTTTTTTGCCTCGCCAGTGAGATAGGATCCGCTTCCAGGGCCTGTACCGATAAGGAATACCTGACGTTTTTCAAACTGCTTTGTATTTTTTTGTGCCTCGAAATGCTCCTCCAGATAAGCGATTCCCTCCATCAGTGAAATTCCCTCTTCCACCGGTCGTCCGATCACAACGAGACCAACTCCGGCTTTTTCCGCCGCGCTGACCTTCTCCTCAAATCCGCCTGCCTTCCCTGATTCCTTCGTCACCATCCACTTCGCGTGGACGGCTTTCATCATGGCCACATTTAAGTCTTCCGCAAAGGGTCCCTGCATGGCGATCAGGTGGCTGCCGTAAAAGCCCATGTCAGCGCAGGTCTTTACGACCTCCGGCATGGAGAGGACTCTCGCATAGACTCTCGTCTCCCAGTCCGGGAGGTCTAAGAACGCAGAGAGTTCCTTGCTTCCCGTCGTAACGAATACCGGGCCTTCTGTGGTCTTTAAAAAGTCCACTGCCGCCTTAATATTCTCCACTGTGACGATCCGGCAGTCCGAACCGTCTGAAATGCTTGCCGTTTCTTCCACCGCAGTTTCTCCGGGCATTTCCATATCTGATTCGGTATTCCGGTTTTTCTGGTTGTCATCTTCCAAAGTGCGGGGATCGGTTTCAGCAATATGAACATTTGTTCCTCCACTATTCTTATCCCGCAGGATCCTTAAAAGAGGCGTCCCTGTCTTTTCTGCCGCTTCCCTGATATTCGCCGTGACCACCACCGCAAACGGGTGTGTCGCGTCAAGGATCAGGTCATACTTCTTTTCCCGGAACAGCTCCTCCATCTGGATCTCATCGATGCGCCCGTCATGGACATGGATGTTTTCCGCCTTCGGGATCTCTGCCTTTCCATACTCCGTCGCAACGAACACATCCGCCTGCACTCTGCTTCCTGCAGCGCAGGACGCCAGAAGACGGCCTTCCGTCGTCCCCGCAAAAATCGCAATTTTCCCTTCCGCTATCTTCATATCCGGTATCCTCTCGGTGTGACCATCCAGTCCTGTCCGCCGAGGACGGACTTTTCGGTCTGGCTGTTTCCAATAAATACGGTGGTGAACATGTCCGCCGCGTAATCCTTTAACTCCGCTAACGTCATGACCTTCTTCGTCTCCCCGTCTCTTCCGATATTCTTCACGATGCCGCAGACGGTATCCGGGCTCTTGTACCGTAAAAAGATCTCACAGGCACGCTTCAAATAGTCCGCCCGCTTCCTGCTGGACGGATTATAAAGACAGATGGAAAAATCAGTCTTCGCCGCCGCGTCCAGGCGGTTCTCGATGGTCTCCCAGGGCGTCAGCAGGTCGCTTAAACTGATCACCGCAAAATCATGCATGAGCGGTGCCCCGAGGACCGCGCCGCCGGAGAGAGCCGCCGTGATGCCGGGGATCACCTCGATCTCCACCTCCGGGTACTTTTCCCCCAGTTCCAGGATCGGTCCCGCCATGCCGTAGACTCCTGCGTCCCCACTGCAGATCATCGCGACGGATCTTCCTTTTTCCGCCTCCGCAAACGCCATCTCGCAGCGCTCGATCTCCCGCTTCATGGGCGTAGTCAGGAACTCCTTGTCCGGAAAATACGGCTTCGCGAGCTCCACATAGACCGTATATCCCACGATCACGTCGCAGGTGTTAAGCGCTTTCACGGCACGGAGCGTCATCGCCTCATACTCCCCAGGTCCCATGCCGACCACCGTCAGTTTTTTCATGCGTCCGTCCCCTTTCTGAATTCTGTGGAGAAATCCGGTGCGTAGAGCCTGGACTCCTCATAGCCGTTCGCCTCTCTCGTGCCGAACACATCCCCGATAAAGATCATCGCTGTCTTTTTGATGCCGTTTTCTTCCGCGGATCTCGCCAAAGTAGAGACCGTGCAGCGGACGATCTTCTCCTCCGGCCACGTCGCCTTGTAGATGATCGCTGCGGGGGTGTCCGGCTCATATCCGGCTTCCGCCAGTTCCTTTTCCATCTGTGACAGCAGGCCTGTGCTCAAGAATACCGCCATGGTCGCATGGTGAGCCGCCAGAGAACGGAAGCTCTCCCGCTCCGGTACTCCGGTCCGCCCCGCCATTCTCGTGATGATCACGGACTGGGACACACCGGGCAGCGTTAGTTCCGCATGGAGACTCGATGCCGCGCCGCAGAAGGAGCTGACTCCCGGGCACACATCGTAAGCGATCTTCTTCTCATCCAGGCGGTCCATCTGCTCCCGGATCGCGCCGTAGATCGCCGGGTCTCCGGTGTGAAGGCGCACTGTCATCTTTCCCCCGCTCTCGGCCTTCTCCATGGCCTGGATCACCTCATCTAACGTCATATAGGCACTGTTTAAGATCTCACATCCAGGCTTCGTCTCCTTTAAAAGCTCCGGGTTCACGAGGGATCCCGCATAGATCACCACGTCCGCCTCCCGAAGGAATTTCTGTCCCCGGACCGTGATCAGGTCCGGCGCACCGCTTCCGGCTCCCACAAAATGTATCATGATATTTTTCCTCCTGCTTTTCGAATCTTCATGACTTTCTGTCTGTTTTCCATCCCATTCCCCGTTCTTTTGTGAGATTCTTATTCCTGATCCATCGTTCAGGACTTTATCTGTCCAGCTCCTCCAACGCTTTCTTGAGGATCATATCCGCGTCTTCCGTCTCCCCCAGGTACTCGCCTTTTGTCCCGAAAACAATCATTCCCGTCTTCACCTCATCCCTGGAACGGTGGGCGAGATGCCAGGCAGCACGCTTCAGGAACACTTTGATCGTATCATCGAGAATTCCCGCCTGTTTTAAGTGGTCCATCACCTCGTCCGTCGTGTTGGATTCCTGGATCTTTCTTAAAAGTTCCAGATCTTCGGTTCCGGCAGATAACGCACAGGACAGCATCGTGTCCATGCGGCCGTCCGCCTCCCTGGAGTGGGTGTTCATGATCCCGTTTCCGATCTTCACGAGTTTTCCCATATGGCCTGCGATCAGGATGCCGGAAAAGCCCAGTTCCACGGTGATGTCGATGGTCCGGCCAACGAAGTTGCTCATGGTGACGAGGGAGTTCATGAATGCTTCCATAGAACCAACGCTGGTTTTATTTTGTTCTGTAAGATACCCCTTTAAAAATCCCGCGCCCATATTTCCCGGCACGGCGATCACCCATTTTCTTCCCTCTGCCCTGAGGACATTTAAATGGGTACGGATCGTCTCGACGAGTGCTTCCTCACTCATAGGCTCCACGATTCCACTTGTTCCGAGAATAGAGATCCCGCCCTCGATGCCGAGGACTGGGTTGAAGGTCTTCTTTGCTGCCTCCACGCCTGCAGGAACCGATATTGTGATCGATACCGGGAGAAACTCCCCGGCTTCCTCCAAAAGGGCGTAGACGGCATCCCGGATCATCTTTCTCGGCACGGAGTTGATCGCCGCCGCACCTACCGGCTGATCCAGGCCGGGTTTTGTGACGCGGCCGATGCCGATACCGCCGTCGATTTCTATAAGTGTTTCCGAAGACTCCGCATTTTGTTGGTCAGGCTCCTCTTTTTCCTGTTGACTCCCGTCTTCAAGCCTCAGACCAGGGGTCTCTTTTTCTCCTGCCGCTCCTGACTCGGAACTTTCCAGATGTGACATCTGAACCTTTCGATAAAAATTTTTGTCTTTCACAAACTCCGCCCGCGCATACACCAGGATCCCGTTCGTCACATCATAGTCGTCCCCGGCATCCTTCCGGACCGCGCACTCTGCCCAGCCGTCCCCAGAAGACTTCTCCTCCAGAGAGATGGCGACCGGGATCCCCTTCGGGGTCATGATCTCCTCTGTCTCCTTCCAGGATCCTGTGAGAAGAAACCGCACCGCCCCCTGGGCCGCCAGAGCCGCGCAGGTCCCCGTGGTGTATCCGCATCTTAACTTTTTATGGTCTTTGTATACAAAGGTATCCATATTTCTGCCTTTCAGCCTATATTTTTCATCGGAGTCAGCATGATACAATCATGCAAGTCGAACAGACCGGACCATTACCTTGCAATCCCATTTCTGTCTGCCAGCAGCACCTCTAAGATTCCGTCCGCAGTATAGTCGGAAGCCGTCAGTGCATCCTTCACTCCGTATTCTGCCAGGACTCCCGCTGTCACCTTTCCAATGCAGACAGGTCTCACTGTCTCAAACAGAGATACCGCTTCCGCCACACGTCCTGCTAAGAATCCGCGGACACCGGATCCGCTCTCAAATGTGATATAATCGGCATGTTTCAGCCTTGCAAGCTCCGTCTGCTCCACCTGGATATCATAGATTGGAATATCGTCAAACGCATATCCCTGTTCTGCCAGCGTCTCCGTGAGGACCTTCGAGCCCTGCTTTGCCCGCGGGATCAGAAGTTTTCCTGACTCAGATGTATCCCCGTTCTCTTTTAAGTGCTTTACAAGTCCATGCGCCAGCGCTTTTGTCGTGTATTCCACCGGGATAAAATCCGGCGTGATTCCGACACTCTCCAGATATTCCCCTGTTCCGCGTCCGACGGCAGCAAACTTAAGTGAACCGAGTTTTCTGAGATCCACATGTCTCTCGCGCATCCGATCAAAGAATATTTTGACGGCATTCCGGCTCGTAAAGATGACCCAGCTGTACCGGGAGATCTCCCTAAACGCCGCATCCAGCCGCTCCATGGATTCCCGCACCACAATGGATTCCCCTGCACGGATCGTCTTTGCTCCCTCAACTGCCAGCCGGCTCATGATCCGTCCGCCGACACTTTCCGTTCCGGTAACGCCCACCGTGATTCCGGTAAGTGCCCCCGGCACCATGGATGTAAAGTGGAACGCACAGACCTCACCCACAGCGATGATTCCAGGCGGTGTCAGCCCCGCCTTTCTCACAGCATCAGGCAGATCCTTTAATGATGCCCGGACAACACGCATTCTGGACAGCGTCCCGTCTGTCACAACAGCAGCAGGTGTCTCCCCATCCTTTCCGCCGTTCATAAGCCGCTTTACGATCTCCTCCAGATTGGAAAGTCCCATGAGAAAGATCAGTGTTCCCGGAAGCTTCGCGTAAAGGTTGTAATCCCCGGAAAGTCCCTCGCCGCCCTCGTGGGAAATATGTCCAGTGAAAACATGGAAATCTCTCGCGATGTTCCGGTGGGTCACCGGGATTCCTGCTGCCTCCAGAGCCCCAATGGCGGAGGTAACGCCCGGAATGACCTCATAGGCGATCCCCGCCTCTGTGAGCGCCTGGATCTCCTCTCCGCCGCGCCCGAACACAAAGGGATCTCCACCCTTTAACCGGACAACGCGTTTTCCCTCCAGTGCCTTCTCCACCAGGATCCGGTTGATCTCCGACTGCTTTTTGATATGATGTCCTGCTTCTTTTCCCACATAAATCCGCTCGCAGTCCTCCGGCACCATGGAGAGCAGTTCCTCGGAGCCAAGCCGGTCATAGACAAGAACCTCCGCTGCCTTTAACGTCTGCTGTCCCTTCACTGTGATAAGGCTGCCGTTTCCAGGACCTGCTCCCACAAGATATGCCCTTCCAGCGGGAATATCCCCCGCGGTTCCCTGTTTCACGAGAAGTTCCGCAAGCTTCATGGAATCCTCCGGCGCTCCGGAGACCTTTGTACGGATCACTCCGCTCTTTGTCTCCCGCATAAGGTCCATCCGGAACGTCCCGTTCTCTTCCTTCGCGTACACGCCAACCGCCGCGGTACAGCCGGCACCTAAAAGGCGCAGCACTTTTCTCTCCGCGAACAGTGCTCGTTCCGCCTCTCTGTCATTTAATTTTTCCAGGATTTCTAAGACATCGCTGCCTTTTTTCGCCTCCACGGCGATAATTCCCTGGCCTCCCGCCGGGATGAAGGTCTCCGGTTCAAGAAACTCAAAGGAAAATCGCGGATCCTCGAAAAGTCCCAGCCTCGATAGTCCCGCCGCAGCCAGGATGATCCCGTCGTACTCCTTCTGGTACAGTTTTTCCAGTCTCGTGTCGACATTTCCGCGAAGCAGACGGCATTCCACATCCCCGTGCTCCATGATCTGCACCTGGCGTCTCGGACTTCCCGTTCCGATAATCCTGGGACTCCGCACCGGCACACGGTCCTTTACCGTCACAAAGACATCTCTCGGATCTTCCCGCTTTAAGACGGCACCGATACAGAGCCCGTCGCTCAAGTCCATCGGCATGTCCTTCGCGCTGTGGACCGCAAGATCGATGTCCCCGTTTAAGAGGGACTGCTCAAACTCCTCCACAAAGGCCCCTTTTCCTCCGAATGCCACCAGGGATGTCTTTAAGATCTTATCTCCCTTTGTCATCAGGGGAACCAGCTCACACTTCACCTCCGGACATGCGGCCTCAATTGCCTCCGCCACCATATTTGTCTGCACAAGCGCCAGTCTGCTCTTTCGCGTTCCGATCCGGACCGTCCGGCGTTTTATTGCTTCCATCCTTTACTGTTCCTCCCTGTCTTTTGCGATAATAAGGGAATAATATCCCGCGTCCTCCGGGATTTCAGCGGCGCTTCGTATCAGCCGCTCACCCTCCATCCCGCAGTTTTCCACCATCCAGGCAGGACACTCCGTGAGAAGTAGCTCCTGCTTCACATCCGCAATCTTTTTCCCGGATTTCATTAAGATCTTTGTTCCAGAAAGCTTCAGCCCAGTCTCCACCGGATAGGAGCCCGGCAGGATATGGATGGACTCCGCCTTCTCCCCCAGGGAGATCCCGAGCTTTGCCGCCGCCGCGCAGAAGGACGGAACTCCGTTAACCAGGACAGACTCGTATCCCAGAGCCAGAAGCTTTTTATGGACATAGCCATATGTGGAATAGACCGTCACATCCCCCAGTGTCAGAAACGCGATGGTCTTTCCCTGATCCATGAGGGCTGACAGGCTCTTTACCGCCGCCTCATGACTCTCCTTCAGCACCGTCTCGTTCTTTGTCATCGGGAATACCACAGGGATGATCTCCTTTTTCTCGATCTCAGGGACTGCCCCCAGAGCGATCTGATACGCGGTACATGTCTCTTTTTTTTCCCCCGGGATCGCGATCACGTCCACCTCCCGGATCAGGCGCACCGCCTTCAATGTCATAAGCTCCGGATCCCCCGGTCCCACTCCGATTCCATAGATCTTTCCCTGCATGTTGTTCTCCTTTATGTCCTGTTTCTTCAATTCTGTGCAACCTTACCAGCCTTTCCGGCTGACATGCAATCCACCTTCAGATTCTGCCGCACATCTCTATTCGCCGTTAAAATTTCCCTGAAAAGCTTCCGGCATCGGTCCTTTTCCTCTCAGGTATGTAAGCAGATCGCTTAAAAGTTCTGCTCCTTTAAGGACTGCCTCATGAAATTCGCGCTCCAGATGGTCTGTGATGGCCTCACAGCCCGGTGTTGGCTGTTTCCTCATAAACATGCCGTGAATGACCCCATAGCTTCCCGTAAAACGCAGGAGGAAGCAGCAGAACCGTTTCGTGCGCTCGCTCGAGTTGATAAACAGCCGGTTCATGGTCCGAAAACTCATGATCGCCTTTGCCACCTTGATGGGATCCTCATCGAAAAGCCTCGATGATGCCCGCACGGTCTGGGCTGTGATCTTTAAATGGCAGGTGAGGTTCGAGTGCAGCGGACGCATATGTTCCCGCTCCAAAAGTCTCCGTTCTAACTCCGTCTCGATCTCCGCGTGGGTGATTCCGGTCCGCTTCTCCTCTGCGTTCACGTAAGCGTGGACGCGATTGTCGAGACAGAAATGGCAGGCAACACCCATGAGATACGCGATCATCTCGTCTCTCTCGTCCTTTGTCTCGGCCTCACGTACCAGCATCCGGCCACGTTCCATGAGCTTTGCAGCGGGTTCGCCGTGCATTCGCACGCCTTTCTGGTTTACCTTGTTTTTTCCAAGTGCCTTGTAAAAGAACAGGATATCCGGCCCGTGAACCCCCAAAAGGAAGCAGTACCGCTCCTTCTTTATGATCCGTTTAATGACCGGATCGGCCTCCATATATACTTTTCTCCCGTATAGATCATGCGCAAATGCTGCCGGCATGGATCTCATCTCCTTCGTAATATGTTCTGCATGACAAAAAATCCCGGTTATTCTGACAGTTCCCGGATCAGTCCTGCAACTGAAAAAGCTGTGACAAAATGAATCGCCACAGCTTTACAAATCCTTATTTATTTGATCTCTGTCTTTCCGCCCATATACGGTCTTAACACTTCCGGAATTCTTACAGAACCATCTGCCTGTAAGTTGTTCTCAAGGAAGGCGATCAGCATTCTCGGCGGAGCTACAACTGTGTTATTTAAGGTATGTGCGAAATATTTCTTTCCGTCCGGTCCGTTTACACGGATTCTTAAACGTCTTGCCTGAGCGTCACCAAGGTTGGAACAGCTTCCTACCTCGAAGTACTTTTTCTGTCTCGGGGACCATGCCTCAACGTCGACAGATTTTACCTTCAGGTCAGCAAGGTCACCGGAGCAGCACTCTAAGGTACGAACCGGGATGTCCATGGAGCGGAACAGATCTACGGTGTTCTGCCATAACTTGTCGAACCACATCTTGGATTCTTCCGGCTTGCAGACAACAATCATCTCCTGCTTCTCGAACTGGTGGATACGGTATACGCCGCGCTCCTCGATGCCGTGTGCGCCTTTCTCCTTACGGAAGCACGGAGAATAGCTTGTTAAGGTCTTCGGAAGTTCCTCTTCCGGAATGATCTGGTCGATAAATTTGCCGATCATGGAGTGCTCACTTGTACCGATGAGGTAGAGATCCTCGCCCTCGATCTTGTACATCATAGCGTCCATCTCAGCGAAGCTCATAACGCCTGTGACAACGTCGCTGCGGATCATGAACGGCGGTACACAGTATGTGAATCCACGGTCGATCATAAAGTCTCTTGCGTATGCGATCACTGCGGAGTGAAGTCTTGCGATATCGCCCATTAAGTAGTAGAAACCGTTTCCGGCAACTCTTCTTGCGGAGTCGAGGTCGATGCCGTTGAATCTCTCCATGATCTCTGTGTGGTACGGGATCTCAAAATCCGGAACGACCGGCTCGCCGTACTTCTGGACTTCTACGTTCTCGCTGTCATCTTTACCGATCGGTACGGACGGATCGATGATGTTCGGGATCGTCATCATAATCTTCTTGATGCGCTCCTCGAGATCTTTTTCTTTCTCCTCCAGCTCAGCAAGGTGGTCGGAGGCTGCTGTAACCTGTTTCTTAACTTCCTCAGCTTCTTCCTTCTTTCCCTGTCCCATCAATGCGCCGATCTGCTTGGAGATCTTGTTTCTGCTTGCGCGAAGGTCATCCGCCTCTTTCTTTACTTTTCTGTTCTCCTCGTCCAGTTCGATCACTTCATCTACCAACGGAAGCTTTGCGTCCTGGAATTTATTCCGGATATTCTGCTTTACGATTTCCGGATTCTCTCTTACAAATCTTAAATCTAACATGAGCTTTTCTCCTTATTCTGTAACGGTTTCATCTCTTTACGGTTAAGTCCATGCAGAAAATGGCAGACTTGACCGTTTTCCCTTGTAAAACACGCTTTGGTAAAAATATATCATATTTCTCTGAGAAAAGGAAGGGGATTTCCCCTACTTTTTTATCAGTTTGCCAAGAATCTTCTCAAAGCAGACACCGTTCGCGTGGGGGATCTGCTCCTCATCGGAAACTTTGATACACTCTTTCACGAATCCTGCTGCCTGGGCGACCGCCTCGGGGAGAGACTTTCCGTTTAAAAGCGCTCCCGCCACCACGGATGAGAAGACATCGCCGGTTCCCGGGCGCTCGCCGCCGGAGGACTTTGTACGGATAAACCTTGCATCGTACTGCCCCTGTTCCAGGACCACGTTCGTGTAGTAGCTTCCCTCCCGGACTCCTGTTATGACAACAGATTTCGCGCCCATGAGCCGCAGCATCATCGCCATATTTAAGAGTTCTTTTCTCGTCCAGTTTTCTTCTTTATACGGGGTGTCTGTGAGGATACAGCACTCCGTCACGTTCGGCAGTACCACATCCGCCATGCAGACGAGCTCCTTCATCTGCTCGCACATCTCAGGTGTGTAAGTCTCGTAAGCATGTCCATGGTCTCCCATCACCGGATCCACAACAACGAATGTTTTCTCTGCATCTAATTTCTGGATGATGTCCATGACGATCTCAATCTGCGCTTCCGATCCGAGAAAGCCGGTCGCGATCGCGTCGAAGGAAAGTCCGAGTTCCTTCCATTTGTCTGTATATGGGGTCATTTTCTCCGTGTAGTCATCAAAGAAATACACCGGAAATTCCGTATGGTTCGAGAGGATCGCCGTCGGCACCGGACAGCACTGATGGCCCATAGCGGATAAAACAGGAATAGCCACTGTTAATGAACAGCGGCCATAACCTGAAAGATCATTGATCACAGCAATTTTCTTCTGCATAGGTTTATCTTCCAATCTTCCTGCTTCCGCAGTATATCGGCTGCTCACATGCAGGAGTTTTTTACTGCCCACATGCGATGCACTAACATCTATGTTACACTGCAGAATTTATTTTTCTTAGTTTTAATTTGCTTTTTATAGCTCTTTTCTTACTTTCCCTCTTCAGTACTTAAGCTCTCTCAGCAGCAATAAAACCAGCTTTCTTTAACGCCGGGCGAAGTGCCGAGTAGAGAACGACTGCGATCACAGAGTTGATCACCGCATTGATGATCGTGGTGTAAGTTGTGATTGCTAACAGTGCCTTGATCGCGGATGCTGCCTTGTCAGCGTTCGGGAATAATAAGGTATACCATACATACTTTAATGCCGGCTCAAAGAAGCAGTTGAAACCGAGACCGCACACAGCAGCGATCGCAGACCAGCGGATCACATAGGCGTGGTCATGTTCATCGGAAAGCTTTGCGATCTTGTGTGCAACAAGGCCGACGATAAGACCGATCACAAGCTTCGTGATAAAGGTTCTCGGTGCGGATGCCGCATAACCGCCGACGATATCAGCGATAGATAAACCGACAGCGCCGGAAAGTCCGCCATATACACCGCCGAGAAGGTACGCGGAAAGTACAACGAAGGTATTGCCGATATGGATCTTTGTTCCGCTGGCTGAGATTGCCGGGAACACGGCATATCCGATATAGCAGAGCGCAGCCATCAGGCCAGCCTGCGCAATTTTCATTAACTGTCCATTCTTTTCTTTCATAAGTAAGATCTCCCCTCATGTGTTACTGACAGTTGAGGCCTCTCATGACGTATCAGAAAGTATCTGCCTAATCATCCAGGAATTGTCTCTTCTGTCTCGTCATCCATGGTAACACGCATGTGGATTGTATGAAATGTCCAGTTTTATTTTTTTATACAGTCCAGCAAATTACTTCCAGCCTCAAATTTGAATCTTACGCGTAATTGTCCAGTAGATCTGCGCTTTTCCTGCAATGTTCCTTTCAGTCTCTCGACTCCACGCAGATCAGGATTCCCTCCCGGAACGAAATCTCTGCCCGCTCCCCCGGAACCTCATTGCTGACGCAGAGGCTCGGGTTCCCTAAAATTGAGATATCCTTATTATGCAGCGGATACTTAAATCCATCCAGCGTGATTCCAAGAACTTTTTCCGTCAACGGCAGGAAAGAAACATATTTTCCGTAGATATGATCCTTCAAAAAGACAGAATGTTCCCTATCAACCGGCGTCAGAAGAAAAATCCTGTTCTTCGCGTCGTATATCTCTATAAAAAGTCCGGCGTCCTTCGCCGCCCGCATCAGGTGGATATTGGAAAGTTCGTGATCCAGTCTCCCCCCGGTGGCTCCCAGAAGATGGGCGGTATGAAAACCGGCACGGAGCGCGGAGCGGACCGCAAGATCCGTGTCAGTTTCGTCCTTTTCCGGCTTGTGGACATCCGTCGCCCAGCCCTCTTTCTTTCGAAGTTCTTCCATCCGCTCCAGCCCAAAGGTATCGAAATCCCCCACCGCAAGGTCCGGCACGAGTCCCAGGTCCTCACAGACGGCAAGACCCGCGTCCACAGCGATCACATAGGGATACTTCCGCTCCTTCACAAATTCCGCCGCAAATTTCCGGTCCGTCGGTCCGCCCGAAATGATCAGGCAGGTATCTGCCATTTCTCGTCTATCTGAACTCATATTATCCCTCTCGCTCCTTTTCTGTTCATGTCGAACGTCCGTGAGACTTGACGCGTGATTCTGGTCAGAGAAGCTGCAAATTTGCTATTACTCACCATCTAAAAGAGGTGGGAGTCTTCTCGACAGAGATAAAATTTCAGCCATGCCGCCTCCCGGCCATATTTTATGGCATACGGAAAACACATGGCTGACAAATGTGCACCCTCACATATACGCTTGAGTACACACGTTTTATTCACTATTTTGCAGGATACTCACTGAAGATCTTCAAGAACTCCTTCGTATTCGCCGCCGCGTCATTCTTGAATACCGCGGAGCCCGCAACGATCACGTTCGCGCCTGCGTCGAGAACCTCTCTCACGTTCGCGGCGTTCACACCGCCGTCCACCTCGATGTCTGTAGCGAGACCTGCCTCATTCAACATACCGCGGAGCTTTTTGATCTTCTCCAAGGTATACGGGATAAACTTCTGTCCGCCGAATCCCGGATTTACGGACATGATAAGGAACATGTCGGCCTCTTTTAAGATACAGGAAAGCGTCTCCACCGGAGTTGCAGGGTTTAACGCAACGGCTACCTTCGCTCCGGTCTCCTTGATCTGGTTAATGGTTCGGTCCAGGTGAAGACAGGCTTCCTGGTGGACACAGATGATATCCGCGCCGGCCTTTCTTACATCATTTACATATCTTCCCGGCTCTTCCACCATCATGTGGACATCAAACACGCGGTCTGTTGTCTTTCTGAGGGAAGAGATCACCGGCATGCCGAAGGAAATGCTCGGGACGAAGGCTCCGTCCATAACATCCAGGTGAATGTACTGCGCTCCGGCATCGGAAACAGTCTTTACGTCCTCACCAAGTTTTGAAAAATCTGCTGAAAGAATCGATGGCGCTAAAATATACATGGTCTCAATATCTCCTTTTACTTTTCAGTTCATCATAGATCAGCCGGTAATTCTCATACCGGGACTCTGCGATCTTTCCTGCTTTCACGGCATCCTTGATGCCGCACTCCCGTTCTCCCACATGGACGCAGCCTAAAAACCTGCATTCCGGCTCGTAAGCGTCAAATTCCGGGAAGAATGCTTTTAATTCCTCTGGCTTCATATTGTCGACGAAGATCGAGCTGAAGCCTGGCGTATCCATCACGAAGGTCTCCTTCTCAACGAAGAACAGCTCGGAATGTCTCGTGGTGTGGCGTCCCCTGCGGATCTTCTCGCTGACAGCTCCCGTCTCCATCTCCGCCTCCGGCTGGATCCGGTTTGTCAGGGACGATTTGCCGACACCGGACGGACCGGCAAGGGCTGTTGTCTTTCCTCTTAAGAGATCGTGGATCGCCTCGATCCCCTCTCCCTCCAGGGCGCAGGATAGATGGACCTCATATCCCGCGCTCCGGTAGATCCCTGCAAGGCGTTCGGCCTCGCCCTCTTTTCCGAGGTCCGTCTTGTTAAAGCAGATCACCACCGGCACATCCTGGGCCTCCATGGTGACCAGAAAACGGTCTAAGAGGTTTAAATTCGGCTCCGGGTCAGCCACAGCGAACACGATCATCGCCTGGTCGATGTTCGCCACTGCCGGGCGGATCAGGGAGTTCGCTCTCGGGAGGATCTCCACGATATTTCCAAGGTCTTCCTCCTCGGAGAGAACATCGAACTCCACATTGTCACCCACAAGGGGCTTGATCTTCCGGTTCCGGAACACTCCCTTTGCCTTACATTCGTATACTTTGGAAACACCGTCATGTACATAGTAGAATCCGGCAATTCCCTTTATGATCTTTCCTGTCAACCGTCAACCTCCGTAAATGTCACATTGTAGGATGTCAGTACCACGTTATTCGTGAGATCCACGATCTCCACCTCACCGGTCTGCACGCCATCCGCGCCGCGGATCTTGTCAAGCTTGATGTTTAACGTTGTGTCTGCACTGTAGGACTTCGGCTCCGCAAGCTTTGTGTAGGTCACTTTTCCGTTTACCGTCTGCTTCAACCGGATCAGGATCTGGATCTCAGAGGACGCTGCCCCCGGTCCGTAGGAGACCTGAAGCGGATAGCTTGCATCTAATGACGCGATAAACTGCTTCTTCGGAGCTTCCGGTCCAAGGCTTAAGGTGTAATCCACCGTATCCCCAGGCGCCACCTGGGTTCCTGCCTCCACGCCCTGGCTGATGACATGTCCGGCTGAGACCGTACTGTCGTACTCTTTTGTCACCTCACCTGCCACAAGTCCTGATGCGGAAAGGAGCGCTGCTGCCTCCGCGTCCGTCTTTCCGTAGAGATTCGGAACAGGGACAAATTCCTCCTCCGGACCTGTGCTGACATATAAGATCACGGTACTTCCGAGAGCCACCTTGTCTTCCGGTTCATACCGGATGATCGTTCCGGAGGTGACGTCCTCGCTGGCTTCCTCCTGGACATCCGCCTTTAAGTTCTTTCCCTCCAGGAGGCGTATCGCCGTCTCAAGTGTCATTCCGGAAAGACCGAGTTCTGAGATGTCCACCTTGTCAGAACCTGCACTGACGACAACTGTCACCTTTGAGAAGCGCGGAACTACCGTATCCACTTCCTCCTTCTGGGAGATGACCATGCCCTTTTCCACTTCATCAGAGTTTTCCTGCTCCACCTGCATCGTGAGGTCAAGCCCCTGTAAGATCTTTTCAGCTTCCTCCTCCGAGTGGCCTACAAGATTCGGCATATAAACTTCCTTCTGGCTGATGGTGGTCTCCGACGCAGCAGCGGTCTTTGCCTCCTCCGTAGTTGCCTCCACGGAAGAAGTCTCCGTCGGATCCTCCGGCGTACTGCTTCTGAACAGACCGCCAAGCTTTAAAATAAATACGATGACAACTGCCACGACGATGACTGCTGCCGCCACGCCTAAACCTGTCAGTATCTTTTCAAGGCCTGTGGCTTCATCGTTCTCTTTCTTTTTCTGGTCTTTCTTTCCGTTTTCCGGCTGATCATACCGTTTTTCCAGATCATGCCTTTCCCTGCGCTCGCGGATCTCCTTTACCGGTTTTGCTTCCCGGATCCGCTCCCCGCTTCTCGTCTTGATCAGGTTCAGCTCCTTTGGGCTGATGACGATGGTGTCAGAGCTGTGATCCTCCTCCTCAATCATGCCCACCGACGGGTCATCATCGTTTAAGAGCGCTCTTCTCAAATCACTGATCACAGCCGCCGCATTCGGGTAGCGGCGCTCCGGTCTCTTTTCCGTACATTTTAAGATAATTCTCGCGAGACTAGGGGAAACATCCGGATTCAGAGTCCTCGGATCCGGCATCGGATCCTCCAGATGCGCCAATGCCACCGTCACCGTGTTGTCCCCCTCAAAAGGAACATGCCCGGTGACCATCTCGAACATGGTGATTCCTAAGGAATACAGGTCACTTCTCTCATCACTGTATCCACCTCTCGCCTGTTCCGGGGAGATATAGTGGACAGACCCAACGACTGTCGCTGCATTCATAGTCTGGGAAGAAACAGCTCTCGCGATTCCGAAATCCGCTACCTTCACCTTTCCGTCCATAGAGATCAGCATGTTCTGGGGCTTGATGTCCCGGTGGATAATGTGCTGCTCGTGGGCAGCCTCGATTCCGGAGGCAACCTGGATTGCGATCCCGATGGCTTCCTTCACGTCCAGATGGCCTTTTTTCGTGATATAGCTCTTCAAGGTGATTCCCTCTACGAGCTCCATAACGATAAAGTGGATATCTCCTTCATCCACAACATCGTAAATATTGACAATATTCGGGTGTGAAAGTCCAGCCGCGGCCTGGGCTTCCATTTTAAATTTGCTGACGAAGGTCGCGTCGGAGGTAAACTCCGATTTCAGAACCTTAATCGCGACAAGACGGTTTAATTTATGGCACTTCGCCTTATAGACCTCCGACATTCCGCCGGATCCGATCTTTTCCAGGATCTCATACCGGTCCTGCAGCATTGTTCCAGGATATAATATCATAGCTTCACCTCACTTATCTGAGGTTCTACAAGGACCACCGCAATGTTGTCCTTTCCTCCGTTCCGGTTTGCCTCATCGATCAGGGCATCCGTCTTCTCCTTTAACGTATCAGTTGTCTTTAAGACACGGCTGATCTCGGCATCGTCCACCATATTCGTCAAACCGTCCGAGCAGAGAAGAACGCAGTCGCACTCGAGAAGCGGCACCTCAAAGAAATCCGCTTCCACGCGCTTTCCGATCCCGACGGCGCGGGTGATAATATTCTTCTGGCTCCGGTAAGATTCACTGTCCCGTTCCATCTTGCCCCTTGCGACCATCTCCTCCACAAGGGAATGGTCCCGCGTGATCTGTGCCAGGCTGTCCCGTAAAAGGTAGAGTCTGCTGTCCCCAACGTTTGCCACATACATCATATCATCCTCGATGGTGGCGGCAACCAGGGTGGATCCCATTCCCTCCCGGTCCGGATCCTCCTTAGACTCATCGAAGAGTCCAAGGTTCGTCTTCTCCAGGGCTTTTCTCAAGATCATCACAGGACTCGCAGGTTCAGAGCCTTCAATATATTCTTTCATATGTTCCACGACATACCGGGACGCGAAATCCCCGGCCCTATGTCCGCCCATTCCGTCCGCAACGATGAACAGGTTTGGAAGCGGCCCCACCGGCTGATCCGAGGCAAACAGGAAATCCTGGTTGGATCTTCTCACAAGGCCGGTATCTGTCTTCGCGTAAGAGATCATGACGGTTCCTCCTCACTCAGGTAACTCTTTCTAAGCTGTCCGCAGGCGCCGCCGATATCGCGGCCCATCTCCCGCCGGATCGTGACGTTGATTCCGTGTTTTTCAAGATAACCCTTGAACGCGTCGATGGCATCCCGGTTGGACTGCTTGAAGTCACGCTCCTTGATGGGATTTACCGGAATCAGGTTTACATGACCCTGCATGTCCTTCAAAAGGGCTGTCAGACGCTTTGCCTCGTCCAGGTTATCGTTGACGCCCTGGACAAGACTGTACTCGAAGGTCAGGCGTCTTCCTGTCTTTTTATAATATTCCTTACATGCAGGAAGCACCTCCGATAAGGAGTAGCTGTTGGCGATAGGCATCAGTGTCTTTCTCGTCTCATCGTCCGGCGCGTGAAGGGAAAGTGCCAGGGTAATGGAAAGACCTTCATCCGCAAGCTTCAGGATCTTCGGAACGATTCCGCAGGTGGATACTGTGATGTTTCTCTGACTGATATTCAAACCATTCTCGTCCGAGAGAAGGCGGATGAACCGGGTCAGGTTGTCGTAGTTATCCATCGGCTCCCCGCTTCCCATAACGACCACATTGGAGACGCGCTCCCCTGTGGATCTCTGGATCCGGTAAATCTGGTCCAGCATCTCCGACGGGCGCAGGTTTCTCGTGAGTCCGTCCAGGGTGGAGGCACAGAACCGGCAGCCCATGCGGCAGCCCACCTGGGAGGAAATACATACAGAGTTTCCATGATGGTATTTCATCAGGACACTCTCGATCACGTTTCCGTCATCAAGGCCGAACAGGTATTTTCTCGTCCCGTCGATCCCGGATTCCAGCATCTTCACAGTCTTAAGCGAGGTATATGTACCGTTTTCCGCAAGCTTTTCCTTAAACGCCTTCGGCAAGTTCGTACATTCATCTAAAGACGCGGCAAGTTTTTCATGCATCCACTGGTATAACTGTTTCGCGCGGAACGGCTTCTCACCAAGTTCCTTCACGAACTCCGTCAGCTCCTCCAGTGTCATTGATTTCAGGTCTTTCTTTTCCATTCTCTATTCTCCAAAGCATTGGTTCTGCTGCATCCACAGATATTCATTTATGGACACATCCGCAGGTTAATATATCTGCAGATCTGGAACCTTGCAGTATTATTTCTTCTTTCTGAATGCCGATATAAAGAAACCATCGCAGGGGTGGATTCCCGGAAGAAGTTGGATCATATTCCTCTCGCAGGAACTCTTAAGCGCCTCCGGCAGGAGATCCGCGATCATCTTCTTTTCAAACGGCAGGTTCTTCTCGATCCACTCCGCATTTTCTTTATTCTCTTCCCCCGTGATCGTGCAGGTGCTGTAAACAAGCGTTCCGCCCGGTTTCACATACTGGGCCACCACAGAGAGGATCTCTCGCTGAAATTTCGCGAGATCCTTAATTTCCTGTCTCGTCATCCGCTCCTTGATATCCGGCTTCTTTCCGATAATTCCAAGACCGGAACATGGAAGATCCGCCAGGACCACATCGGCCTGTTCCACCATGGATGGATCCAGGACTGTGGCATCCCAGACATTCGTGCGGATATTCTGGAAACCGCAGCGCATGATGTTCTCCTCGATAAGGTCCGTCTTCCTTTCGCTCACATCTCTCGCTTCGACCATGCCGGTTCCCTTTAAAAGGTCCGCCGCGTGTATGGCTTTTCCACCCGGAGCACTGCATACGTCAAGGACAAAATCTCCCGAGTCGATGGACGCCATCTGGGCTGCCAGGGAGGAACTTGGATCCTGTACTGTGATTTTTCCCTCTGCGAAGGCATTTACGCGGTCTAAGTAATCGAAGCCGCGTATCGAAGCGATTCCCGGAAATACATCCGATTTCTCCACTGTGATATTCTGGTCTTCCATCTCCCTTATAGTCTCCGACGCCGGTGCAATGCTCTCATTAAACCGCACAGTCAACGGGCGCTCCTCTAAAAACGATGCCGCGATAGTCTCAGCGGTCTCTTTTCCATACATCTCCTCCCACATGGATAACATCCACTGGGGGATCGAATAGCGCTCCGAGACGTCTTTCCAGGTGAGTTTTTCTTTTTCCCTGGAGATTGTCCGCAGGACTCCATTTACAAATCCGGAAAGTCCCTGGAATTTTCTCTTTTTCGCAAGCTTTACCGCCTCATTGCAGACGGCAGAATCCGGTACGCGCTCCATATAGAGGATCTGGTAGACAGACATTCTTAAGATCTCCCGGATCACCGGCTTCATTTTCGCGGTTTTCACCTTCGAGAAGCGATCGATCACCGCGTCGATCTGGATCCGGTACTCCAGCGTTCCCTCCACGCATCTTGTGATGAACGCCCGGTCCTGGCGCTCCAGAAACAGGTACTTTTCCAGTGCCTGTTTTAAAACGATGTGGCTTAAATTGTGGTTTTCAAGGACTTCCAGGAGGACGTCAAGGACGACCTCCCGGATATTTGTCGTATTATCTGTCACGTCTGTTTCTTCCTCCAAAGAGAATAATGAGACGGAGAAGCTGTAAGATCGAGGTCGCCGCCGCTGCCACATAGGTGAGGGCTGCCGCATTCAGTACCTTCCTCGTTCCATTTACTTCCTCTCCGGCGAGAATGCCCTGGGCATCCAGGAGTCTTACTGCACGGGCAGAGGCATTGTACTCCACCGGAAGTGTCACAAGCTGGAACAATACCGCTAAGGAAAACATTAAGATTCCGATCTCCACAAGTGGGGAACCAAGTCCGCCGAACACAAGTCCCAGGAGGATCAACGGCCAGGAAAGTTTAGAGCCGAAGTTTGCCGCCGGAACCAGGGCGCTTCTGAATCTCAAAGGTGCGTATCCCTCGTTGTCCTGCATCGCGTGTCCGCACTCATGGGCGGCAACACCGATAGCTGCCACGGAGGTTGCCCCGTATACGGACTGGGACAGGTTTACAGTTTTCGTCCGTGGATCATAGTGGTCCGTGAGCTCCCCGGCGATCTGCTGGACTGTCACGTCGTAGATTCCCTGGGCATTTAAGAGACGTCTCGCCGCCTCAGCTCCTGTCATTCCTGTCATGCTGCGGACTCTTGAATATCTGGAGAACGTGGAATTTACACGTCCCTGAGCCCACAAAGAAAGAGCCACACCGATCAATACAAGGATAATCGTCGGATCAAGGCCATATCCGTAGCCATAACCGTAACCATACATTCCGTACATAAACATCTCTCCTTTCGATGTTGCTTCTGCTGCCCCTGACCTCTGCCTTTTCAAGCGGAATGATCAGGAGCGTCCGCGATATGGTCCGCGGACTTTACTCGCAGAAACTTCCGTCTTCCATCTGGAAGCCGCGTAAGAAGGAAGCTGTATCCATCCGCTTCTTTCCCTCAAGCTGAAGTTCCTTTACGTCAAGGACACCGTCACCGGTCTCCACAAAAAGCTGATTTTTTGTCACATGGATCTTTCCAGGAGTTCTCTCCCCCGGAAGCTCGGCAACATCCGCCGCCCAGATCTTCATGGTCTTTCCCGCGTAGGACGTATAGGCACTCGGCCACGGGTTCAAGCCGCGGACAAGACGCTCGATGGACGCCGCGTCCTTTGTCCAGTCGATATGTCCCATCTCCTTTGTGAGCATCTTCGCGTAGGAAGTCTGGGATTCTCCCTGGGGAGTTCTCGTGATCGTGCCGTCCTCCAGTCCTTTTAATGTAGATAAGATCATGGCACCGCCGAGGGCAGAGAGCTTATCAAACAGGCTTCCGCCGGTCTCTTTCTCGTCAAGCGGGATCACCTTCTGTTCCAGCATATCGCCGGTATCAAGGCCTACATCCATCATCATGGTCGTCACGCCGCTCTCCTTCTCGCCGTCGATGACCGCCCACTGGATCGGGGCAGCTCCGCGGTACTTCGGAAGCAGGGACGCATGGACATTCACACAGCCGTATTTCGGAAGATCAAGAATCACTTTCGGAAGGAGCTGTCCGAAAGCAACAACAACGATTACATCCGGTGCCATGACCTTTAAAAGATCCACAAATTCTGAATCCCGTACCTTCACCGGCTGGTAGACCGGGATCTTATACTCCAGCGCCTTCTCCTTTACCGGAGTCATAAGGACAGATTTTCCGCGTCCTTTCGGCTTATCCGGCTGCGTCACCGCAGCGATCACTTCATGTCCGCCCTCCACGAGAGCAGTCAACGTCGGAACTGCGAAGTCCGGCGTTCCCATAAATACGATACGCATATTATTCCTCTTCCTCTCCGACTGTATCCTGAAGCTCGCCTTCTACAAGGTCCACATAAAGCTTTCCATCCAGATGGTCACACTCGTGGAGAATGCATCTTGCGAGAAGTCCGTACGCCTCGATCTCAAACTCTTCCATATTTTCGTTGAGTGCCTTCGCCTTTACATGCTCTGCTCGGGTCACCTGGCCGCATTTTCCCGGAACACTTAAGCAGCCTTCCTGACCTGTCTGGCTTCCGCTGGTCTCAAGGATCTGCGGGTTGATCAGCACATACTGGTTTCCGTCGTCCACATCGATGACCACGATGCGCTTGCGCACGCCTACCTGCGGTGCCGCAAGGCCGCAGCCGTTATTTTCATACATTGTCTCGAACATATCTTCAATGAGTTCGATGGTTCTCTCATTCATTTCCTTTACCGGCTTACACTCTTTTGTAAGGATCTCATCTCCGATGGTTCTGATCTGTCTGATTGCCATTTTATTTTATTTCCTCTCAATTTTTTATCGTATATGATCACGTCAGGTCGTACTGCACGAACACATTCCGGAAGAGATCCGGGACGCTCTCCCGCCTCTGGGCGGAATTTCTGACTTTTAATAGTATATCATAACTTTCATGTTTCATATATAAAATTTTTCTGTAATTATCATTAAGTTTATATGGGGAATCCTCCACCGGTCCGATAACTTTGAGACCGTCCAGGGCATATTCCCGCAGAATGACCCGTTTTAAATCCTCCGAAGCCCGGATCACATCCGCCTCCCTCTTTGAGGAGAGGCCGATTGTTAAAAGCCCCACAAGGGGCGGATACCCCATCATCTTCCGGTACAGGAGTTCCTGGCGGTAAAACTGCAGATAGTCCTGCTCCGCCGCGGATGATACCGCGTAATGGTCTGGCGCGTAGGTCTGGATCACCACATCCCCCTGCAGATCTCCCCGGCCTGCACGGCCCGATGCCTGGGTCAGAAGCTCGAATGTCCGTTCCGCGCTCTTAAAATCCGGGGCATATAGGGAAAGATCCGCCGCCATGACACCCACGAGCGTCACATTGGCAAAATCATGACCCTTTACGATCATCTGGGTTCCGATCAGGATGTCCGCCCCGCCTTCCGCGAAGGTGGCGAGGATTTCCTCATGTGCACCTTTTTTCGCCGTGGTGTCCGCATCCATCCTTAAGATCCTGGCTTCCGGAAATTCTCTCTTTGTGAATTCCTCCAGCTTCTGGGTTCCCGTTCCGAATGGAGCGATAAACGGAGAGCCGCAGGACGGACATTTATCCGGCAGCGGGTGCTCAAATCCGCAGTAGTGGCACTTTAACCGCCCATTTCTGTGATATGTAAGGCTCACATCACAGTGGGGACATTTCATCGCCTTTCCGCAGGAGCGGCAGGACACAAATCCCGCGTATCCCCGGCGGTTCATGAACAGCATCACCTGGTGTTTTTTCGCCAGTCGGTCCTCGATCAGCTCCTTTAATTTCCGGCTGAAGATCGACCGGTTTCCCTCCGCAAGCTCTTCCCTGAGATCCACGATGTGGACACCCGCCAGGCGGCTGTTCTCCTTCGCCCGTTTCGTGAGGGTCAGTAATCTATATTCTCCCTGTTCCGCCCGGTAGAAGCTTTCCACAGACGGGGTGGCGGATCCCAGGACAAGAACCGCCCCGCTCATGTCCGCGCGGACTCTTGCCACTTCTCTCGCGTCATATCGCGGAGCTGTCTCACTCTTATAGGCTCCCTCGTGTTCCTCGTCAATGACGATGAGCCCAAGATCCGGGAAGGGCGTAAAAAGAGCGGAACGCGGGCCGATCATGATGTCGATCTCCCCGTTTGCCGCCCTCTCCGACTGCTCATAGCGCTCCCCCGCCGAAAGCCTGGAATTCATGATCCCCACCCGGTTTCCGAATCTCCGGTAGAAACGCATCACCGTCTGGTAGGTCAGGGAGATCTCCGGGATCAGGACGATGACCTGTCTTCCTTCCCGCAATGTATGGTCGATGAGTTCCATGTAGACTTCCGTCTTTCCGCTTCCCGTGATTCCATAGAGCATGTAGGTATTCCGCAGTCCTGAATCATAGTCCCGGATCACGGTCTCTGCCGCCTGTCTCTGTTCTTCATTAAGCCGGACCTTTCCCGCTGCCGGAAAGCTTCCCCGGTATTTTGGTTCCTTCGGTGATACCTTAAGCTCCACGATCTCTTTTTCCACCAGCGGTTTTAACATGGACGCCGTGATACCAAGCTTCTCCGATGTGAGCTTTAACGGCAGCTCTCCATTTTCCAGGAGTGCCCGGTAAAGCCGGATCCTCGCCCGGTATTTCTTCTTTTCTGCCTCCACGAGCAATGTCTCAATCTCATTCTTCGGCTTTAAGGAGACGATCACCCGCTCTTCCCTTGGGGTGACTTTCGCCTTTACCGGGAGGACCGTCTTTAATGCCTGGTTCATTGTGGTGGCATAGCGGTCCTTCATCCAGAACGCTAGGCAGATCATCTGGGTCCGGATTGGGACCACGCCTGTCTCCACATCGAGAAGTTCCTTCATTTTCTGCGGGTCGTAGTCCGTCTCCTTTGAGAGACCCACCACGATCCCTTTCCGTTCGGTATTTCCCTTGCCAAAAGGAATATTCACCTGAACTCCAGGCTTTACAAGATCTCTCAGGTGGTCCGGGATCCGGTACTGGAAGATCCGGTCCACGTTTTTTACTGAAAGATCAATGATGACATCTGCGTACTGCTCCAATTCGGATCCCTCCCTTCCAAAAAGATATCAATTTTCCTACTTTCCAGCCATCTCTGCAAATTTATCTGCCACAGCGGAAAGTCCCATGGAGTTGGATCCCTTAAAGAGGACACAGTCCCCGGCATGGACTTCCTTCTCCAGATATTTCACCATCTCATCGCAGTCCAAAAACTCCACAACCGGAATGTCCTTCACTGCGCGGACACCCTCTGCCAGGCACTTGCTGGCCTCACCGAGAGTCACAACAAGATCCACGCCAGAATTTGCCGCATATTCGCCTACTTCCCTGTGATACTCAAGATAATTCTCACCCAGCTCCTTCATATCCGCAAGAACAGCGATATGGCGCTTTCCTGTAAGTCCCTTAAACACGTCGAGAGCCGCCTTCATGGATGCCGGACTTGCATTGTAGGAATCATCCATTACTGTGAATCTTCCGTCGGCGTAGACCTGCTGGCGATGTTTGAAGCCGCGGAACGTTAAAAGTCCCTCCGCCGCCTCCGCCATGGTCATGCCGCGCTCACAGCAGACCGCGATGGCCGCCATGGCATTCATCACGTTGTGCATGCCCATGACATTTAAGCGGACTTTCTGGGTCTCTCCATCATGGACAGCTGTAAATTCGGCCTTTCCGTCTGTAAGGACGAGATCCATCGCGCGGTAATCGCAGTTTTCCCCGGTTCCGTAGTAGACTGTCTTCACGCCCGTTTTTCCTGTCGTCTTCTGCAGCATGTCATCGTCACCGTTTAAGACGAGTACACCGCCATCGGAAAGTCCGTCCTGGATTGTCATCTTCTCTTTGTAGATGTTATCGCGGGAACCAAGCTGCTCGATATGAGTGATTCCGATGTTCGTGATCACCGCCACATCCGGCTTCGCGATCTGGGCGATCACGGTGAGTTCACCAGGCTCACTCATTCCAAGCTCTAAAACACCGATCTCATCTTCCTTTGTGATCTCAGACACGGTGATGGGAACGCCTACCTGGCTGTTACTGTTGCCCGGTGTCTTGTATACATGAAAACGTGCGGAGAGGGCCGCCGCGATCATCTCTCTCGTTGTGGTCTTTCCCACACTTCCCGTGACGCCGACAATGGGCAGCGTCAAACGTTTTCTGAGGTGGCGGCCCACCTCCTGGAGTGCCTTTTTCGTGTCATCCACTGCGATCCAGGCACAAGAAGTCTCGTCCATCTCCGCCGTCTTCTCCCTATGCTCGCTTGTGAGCACCGCACCGGCACCTTTCGCTGCAACCTGGCCTAAAAATTTATGCGCGTCCACCTTCTCGCCGATGATCGGCACAAAAAGATCCCCGGACTCCACCTGTCTTGAATCCAGGCGGATCTTATTCAACATGGCGCCGCCGTTTCCAGAGAGCAGCACGCCTCCGGTGGCAGCGACGATGTCCTGAACACTTACGTTCTCCATTACTTTCCAATCTCCTTTACTGTTACTGTTCGCTCAGGGCGTGAACAGCCTCTTCCACAACTTCCCGGTCAAGGAAATGGTGCTTCACTCCCTCGATCTCCTGGTAGTCCTCGTGGCCTTTTCCGATGATTGCGATCATGTCGCCCTCCTCGGCGTTGTGGATCGCGGAGAAGATTGCTTCCCGTCTGTCCGGGATCACGATGTACTTTCCGTCTGTCTTCGCAAGGCCCACCTGGATATCCTTGATGATATCCTCATTCTTCTCAAAACGCGGGTTGTCAGCCGTGATGATGCAGAGATCTGCCATCTTTCCGCCGATCTCACCCATGGAATATCTGCGGTCCTTCGCGCGGTTTCCGCCGCAGCCGAATACGCATACAAGGCGCTTCGGATGATAATCTCTCAGTGTTGTGAGCAGGCTCTCCATGCTGACCGCGTTGTGGGCATAATCCACGATCACGCTGCACTTTTTCGATACATAGGCGATCTCCATGCGACCATCCACACGGACATTTTCGAGGGAGCTGAGGATTGCCTGTTTCGTATTCCCGTCAAGCTCCCCGCTTCCGCCAGAAAGCGCCAGAGAGCTCACTGCCAGGGCTGCCAGAGCGTTATCCGCGTTGAATTTACCAGGCATTCCCACACGGACTCTTCCGTCAAGCGGTCCATGGATGGAGAATTCGATGCCGACAAAATCATGGTCTGACGCATAGTGAATGTCATCTCCCGTGAAATCTGCATCTCCTGTGAGCGCGTATGTAGCAAGTCTGCAGGACGCGTCCTTTATGATCTCGTCGTAGTGGTCTGTCAGGCGGTTCACAACACCTGTCCTGCATACCGTGAGCAGTCTTGATTTATAGAAAAGATATTCCTCAAAACTCTTATGTTCCTTCGGACCGATATGGTCCGGAGAAATGTTTGTGAACAGGCCGTAATCGAACATGATACCGCCGACTCTGTGCAGCATCAGCGCCTGGGAGGAGACCTCCATCACGCAGCACTCGCAGCCCGCTTCCACCATCTTATGGAAATATTCCTGTACCACATAGGATTCCGGCGTCGTATTGGAGGTCGGGAATTTCTCATCCCCGATGACAGCACCGTTTGTTCCAATGAGTCCGGTCTTCTTTCCGGCTGCTTCCAGGACTGCCTTGATCATATAGCTTGTCGTAGTTTTTCCCTTTGTTCCGGTAATTCCGATGGTGATCAGCTTTTCCGCCGGATAACCGAATCTCGCGGCGGAGAGTTCTGCCAACGCGAGTCTTCCGTTCTCCACCCGGATCACGGTCACATCCGTCGGTACCTCCACCTCTTTTTCTACCACAAGGACCTTACAGCCCGCCTTCAGCACATCTGGAATAAACTCGTGGGAATCCCTGGTGCTGCCCTGGATACACACGAATACAGAATCCGGTCTCGCCTTTCTCGAATCATAGATCACTTCATCCACGTTCTGGTCCAGATTTCCGGAAACCAGATCATATTTCATGCGTTTTAACCAATCTCCAATTACCACTGTCATCATCCTTTCCTATAACCCACACAGGCGGGAACAAAAGTGCCCGCCTGCAATTTTTTATGATTTAGAATAATCCTGTGATCTTTCCGTTCTCGTCCACATCGATATTGTCCGCAGCCGGTTTCTTCGGAAGTCCCGGCATGGTCATGATGGAACCTGTGAGGGCAACAACGAAGCCAGCGCCCGCGCACACATATGCATCGCGCACAGTCAGGTCAAATCCTTCCGGACGACCGAGTTTCTTCTGGTCGTCGGATAAGGAATACTGGGTCTTCGCCATGCAGACCGGAAGATCGCCAAATCCCATCTCTGTGATCTTCGCGATAGCTTTCTTTGCCGCCGGTGCGTAGCTTACGCTGCCTGCGCCGTAGATCTCCTTCGCGATGGTCTCGATCTTCGCGGAGATTCCCATCTCATCCGAGTATAACGGTGCGAAATCGCTCTTCTTTGTCTCTAAGGTATTTAATACCTTCTTTGCAAGCTCAATTCCGCCGTCTCCGCCCTTTGCCCATACCTCAGACAGGGCGAACTCACAGCCTCTCTCCTCGCAGAAGTTCCGGATAAACTCATACTCTGCCTCGGTGTCTGTGAGGAATGAGTTTAAGGTTACGACTACCGGAACATGGTATTTCTGAATGTTCTCGATATGCTTCTCCAGGTTCACGATACCTTTCTTCAGCGCCTCAAGGTTCTCCTCGGAAAGCTGGTCCTTCGGAACACCACCGTTGTACTTTAACGCGCGGACAGTAGCTACGAGGACAACTGCGTCCGGATGGATGCCCGCCTTGCGGCACTTGATATCGAAGAATTTCTCTGCGCCCAGATCCGCGCCGAATCCCGCCTCTGTGATCGCCACATCCGCTAACTTTAAAGCTGTTCTCGTTGCCATAACGCTGTTGCAGCCATGGGCGATATTGGCAAACGGTCCACCGTGGACCAGGGCACCTGTGTGTTCCAGCGTCTGTACCAGGTTCGGTTTGATAGCATCCTTTAAGAGTGCCGCCATGGAACCCACCGCGTTGAGGTCCTTCGCTGTCACCGGCTCTCCTGCAAAATTATATGCTACAATGATCTTCCCGAGACGTTCCTTTAAGTCCTTCATGTCGGTTGCCAGACAGAGGATCGCCATGATCTCGGAGGCAACTGTGATCACAAAATGATCCTCACGGACAAATCCATCTGCTTTCGCGCCAAGTCCCACAACAACGTTTCTCAGCACACGGTCGTTCATATCGAGGCATCTCTTCCAGAGGATCTGTCTCGGATCGATTCCCAGGGCATTTCCCTGCTGGATATGGTTGTCAAGAAGTGCCGCTAACAGGTTGTTCGCCGTTGTGATCGCATGGAAATCCCCAGTAAAATGAAGGTTTAAGTCTTCCATCGGAACGACCTGGGCATATCCGCCGCCGGCAGCTCCGCCCTTGATTCCAAAGCACGGTCCGAGGGACGGCTCACGGAGCGCAAGCATCGCTTTCTTTCCGCATTTTGCAAGTGACTGTGCAAGTCCGATACTGGTAGTTGTCTTTCCCTCTCCTGCCGGGGTCGGGTTGATTGCTGTTACCAGAACAAGTTTTCCGTCCGGTCTGTCCTTGATCTCCTGCCACAATTCATTAGAGATCTTTGCCTTGTACTTTCCGTAAAGTTCCAGATCATCCTCAGTAATTCCATACTGGGACGCAACAGTGGTGATCGGGAGCATTTTCGTCTCCTGTGCGATCTCGATATCGGTCTTCATAATAGGTATCCTCCTTTTGTAGTAGCATAACTCTAGTAACCTGCTTCCAGGAATTCTTCGAACTCTTCCATGGACATAAGGATCTTCCTTGGCTTCGTTCCTTCCTCTTCTCCTACAACACCGGCCTCAGCAAGCTGATCCATGATCCGGGCAGCACGGTTAAAGCCGATCTTGAACATTCTCTGCAGCATGCCGATCGACGCCTTATCCTTCTCGATAATGAACTTGCCCGCGTCCATGAACAACGCGTCCCGCTCATTCTGTCCGCCAGAACCTCCGCCAAAGGAGGACTGGGTCAGCTTCTTCTCAATTTCCGTGTTATATCCTGTATCCTCGTTCTGTTCTTTCAAGAACTCGGTTACATTTGATACCTCACCGTCCGATACGAAAGCGCCCTGCACACGGAGCGGCTTCGGATAGCCGGACGGATAAAACAGCATATCGCCGTTTCCTAACAGTTTCTCTGCGCCATTCATGTCGAGGATCGTTCTCGAATCCACGCCAGACGCAACAGAGAATGCGATTCGTGACGGCACGTTCGCCTTGATCACGCCTGTGATGACGTTGACGGACGGACGCTGGGTCGCGATGACAAGATGGATTCCCGCCGCACGGGCAAGCTGTGCCAGACGGCAGATCGCGTCCTCCACCTCGTTGGAGGCAACCATCATAAGGTCCGCCAGCTCATCAATAATAATGACGAGCTGCGGCAGTTTCTTCGGAATCTGATCTGCGGGGATATCGCCGCTGTCTATGATCGTCTGTACTTTCGCGTTATATCCCTTTAAGTCGCGTACATTTGAGGACGCGAACTTGTTGTAACGGTCCATCATCTCCGCAACAGCCCAGTTTAACGCCCCTGCCGACTTTTTCGGATCGGTGACTACCGGGATGAGAAGATGTGGAATTCCGTTATATACAGAAAGTTCTACTACCTTCGGGTCGATCATGATGAGTTTCACGTCATCCGGGGATGAGCGGTAGATCAAACTCATGATCATCGTATTGATTCCCACGGATTTGCCAGAACCTGTCTGTCCAGCAATCAGAAGGTGCGGCATCTTCGCGAGATCCGCGACGACTACCTGGCCGCCGATATCTTTACCTACCGCGAACGCCAGGGTCGACTTGTGGTTCTTAAATTCCGGACTCTCCAACAGATCACGCAGGTATACCATGCTGTTGACCTTGTTCGGAACCTCAATTCCCACGGCTGCCTTTCCCGGGATCGGCGCCTCAATACGGATATCCGCCGCAGCGAGGTTTAACTTGATATCATCCGCCAGGGATAGGATCCGGCTCACCTTCACACCCTGTTCCGGGTGTAATTCATACCGGGTGACTGTCGGTCCGCAGCTGATATTTGTCACGGTGACTCCGACGCCGAAGTTTCTTAACGTCTGCTGGAGCTTGATCGCCGTATCCTTGAATTCCTGCTCTGACTGTCCCGCCACAGGAGTTCCCTTCTTCAAGAGGTCAAGCGGCGGGATCACATACGGTTTCTTCGGTTTTTCCTCCGTCTGCTTAATCTCCTTTAAAACCTCGTTTCCTGCCTCTTCTCTTTCGATGGCTTCCCGCTTTCTCGCTTCCGCCTTTTTCTTTATGATCTCTTCCGTGTCCGTCTCGATGACTTTTCCAGAGGCTGTCACAACCTGACGGCGCTCGTCGGATGGATGGCGCTCGATCGGGCGTTCTGCAATTCCGCTGTTCTGATCGTTCTCACCTTCACTGTCATGGAATTCCGCCGCACGTTCGTGGAAGCCTGTGCTGCCTCCGTGCGCCGCCGCATAGGCGCGGCTTCCCGGCTCTGCTGCCTGGATCCAGTAGTCTTCGTTTTCCACATAGGGTTCTGTATCGAGAAGTTCATCGTCTGTCAGATCCTGAACAGATCTTTCTTTGCTTTCTTTAAATGCAGATATACCTTCTAAATCCACATCACTGCCGCATGCAGCTGCATGTTCAGATTCAACGCCAGATTCCGTGTCAGCCTTTCCTGCGCTGTCCGCTGCCGCCTTATCTCCAGTAACCACTGTTCCATTGTCCACGTTTTCCGCGGACGCTGTACGATCTTTCTCTTTAGCATTCTCCGCCCGGAAGATCTCTGCTCTTCTCTCCGCCTCTCTTCTCATGGACGCAAGGATCTCGTCATCGTCCTCCTCAGACTCGTCCACCTGGATATCCGGAATGTTCGATAAGACAGATACCTTCGGCTTTCTCTCCCAGGCCTCCGTCTCCTTTTTCTTCTCGTCCGGGAAAATATCCTGATCATTAAAGGCACTTTCCCCATGACTGATAAACACATCCTCGTCCTCGTGGGATCCTGTCGGCACAGAATTTTCCTCGAACGGAACACGCTCCACATCATCTGCCGGATTCTTTTCAGACCGGTTTTCCGCACTCTTATCTTCCCGGGAAGCTTCCGTATTCTCTAACGGTCTGCCGCCCATGGTGATCTTTCCTTTAAAGATATCCGCCGGATCCGGCTGCATGTTCTTCGTCTCCGCCTTGAGATCCGCATTTTCATCTTTATATGTACCGGAAGCAGTTTTTTCCTGCTTCATATCGTCTGACTCGGACACAGCCTCTGCATCCACAACACCCATATAGCCGCCGGCAATTCCGCCGAAGTCCGGATTCCTTGAAAGATCCGTCGCCGCAAGGTCCACGCCCTCAACACGTTTCTCTTCCCGGAGTCTGCGTTTCTCCGCCTGACGCTCCTCGTGGATCTCTTTTCTTCTGCTGTAATCCTCCTTCGCATACTGGTACGCCTTTCCGCTGCCTTTCTTTACCGCGGACACGAAGGACTTCTCCGTGATGCACACCAGGGAGATGGTCATAAATACGAGCAGGACCACATATGCCCCGATCGTCCCTACTGCCGTGTGGAGGATCATAACGAGGATGCCGCCGATCACGCCTCCGCCGAGACCGCTCTGTCCGGCAGACTCATAGATATCGAGGATCGTCTGTCCCTCCTGGTATCCGCCACCGAACACGAGCTGCGCGAGACCGCAGAGCACGATCAGAAGTACCTCCACCGCGATCATCTTATAGACCGCGCGGATATTTCCCTTATTTGATGCATAAAACAGAAGCTCTGCGAACAGCAGTAACGGTGCCAGATAACCGATACAGCCGAACACGCCCAACATGATCTGGCTGAAGAAATTTCCCAGGAATCCGCAGATATGGAAGTTGCTTAAAAATAGCAGCACGCACACAGCGAAAGCGCCGAGGATCGCCGCCTCAGACTGTAAGAAGCTAGTGCCTTCCTCATACTCCGGTTCCGGTGTTCTTTTCTTCGCGGAAGATCTCGTCTCTGTCTTCGTTGTCTTATTTGTAGATGTCTGCGCGGACTTCAGTGTTGTCTTTGATGATGATTTTGTTCTCGCGGACGTCTGTGATTGTTTTGTCGTTTCTTTTTGCTTTCTGGTTCCAGCCAAGTGCTTTTCCCCCTTTAATTTTGCGGGGCAGATACCCCAGAGTATAGTATACAAAAAAAAATCCCAAATTGCAACCGTAAGAAATTATAAATCGAACATATTTTCGATTGTTCTTAGACGAGTCCAATTCCACCTATTTCTTTTCCTCACTACACCTGGCATACACCTGTACTATTTTTAAATCTTATTGGCCAACCATTCATCGTCAGCATTTTACATCTTTATAATCCCTCATCAGCGCATTCAGTTTCTCGATCGCGTCCCTGATCCCGCCTTCCCCATCAATCAGTCCGCACTCCACTGCCTCTTTTCCGACTAATACCGTCCCCAGATCCTTTGCCAGCATCTTCGTGTTGTGCATGAGCCGCTTCATTTTTTCCCGGTCGATCTTGCTGTGTTCCGACACAAATCCTATGATTCTGTCCTCGATCATCTCAAAATATTCGTAAGTCTGGGCCGTTCCGATCACCATCCCGCTCATCCGCACCGGATGGACCAGCATGGTCCCGGTGGGAACGATAAACGAATAGTCCGATGCCACCGCAAGCGGAACCCCGATAGAATGGCTGTCCCCGATGACTAATGACACCGTCGGCTTGCTGAGGGAAGTGATCATCTCCGCCAGTGCAAGCCCGCAGCTCACATCCCCGCCGATGGTATTCACAAGGATCAGGACCCCTCCGATCTTCTCATCGCTCTCCACCTTCGCAAGTTCCGGCAGAATATGTTCATACTTTGTGGTCTTCGTGCTCCCGGATAGATTGTCATGCCCTTCGATCTCCCCGATGATAGATAAAAGATGGATCCTCTTCCCGTTCTCTTCCAGCGTCACCTGCCCGTTCTCCCGGATCCGCTCCTCCTCCGCCTTCGTCTCCTTCTGTTCCTTTTCATTCATAACAAAAAACTCCTTTCTGACACACCAGGTACACCCAGTATGTCCAGAAAGGAGTTCTCATATTCATTTTTATCACAATATACCCGATCAGGACCTGTTTCCAATTACATCCACGATGCACACCGGAGTTCTGTAGTTCCAGGTAGAGATCTTGATTCCGCTTCTTCGGCTCGCTGCGTGGATGATCTGTCCATTGCCGATGTACATGGCAACATGGTTGATCCTTCCGCGGCTGCTTCCGTAGAAGATCAGGTCGCCCGGCTTCATCTGGCTGGACTTGATCCGCTTTCCGCTGTTCGCCTGGGAACCGGAGTAATGCGGAAGGGAGATTCCGAAGTTCTTCATGACCGACATCGTAAATCCGGAACAGTCCGCACCTCTTGTAAGGCTCGTACCACCCCAGACGTATGGATTGCCCAGGAACTTCATCGCGTAGTTTACGATCCGGCTCCGTAAGGAAGCGCTCTCCTCCGTCGGTGAGAACTTGATTGCCTCAGACAGGGCATATCGTACTTCCACAAATTCCGAGGAGACATAGGCGGAAGAAATCTCATCGTTTCCATCGCCTTCTCCGCCTTCATCGAATTCGATCTTTACCCAGCCGTCAAGCTGCTCCGCTACATGATACCGCTCATTCTCGGAGATCTGAGTCCAGATCTTCGCGTCGGTGGACGGCTCTGTTCTCGCGTTTAAGCGGTCCGCATGGACGATCGCCATCAGCTCCGCATGGCTCATGGCCGCTTCCTTCGCCGCGTCACCGGTCAGGATATATTCACTTTTTACATATCCCGTGATCCCTCCGGAGCTGATCTTATACCAGCCGTTGGCATCCTCTAAGATCTCACATCCGGCATAGCTTGGGAGCTTTCCGATGATCTTTTCGGTCTCACCCGCACCGGCACGGATATTTAAGTAATTGGAGACGTTGGATACGCCCGGACGGTCATAGAAGTTTAAGACCATCGCCTTCATATCCAGCTTGTTTGCCTCATTCATACAGAACCGTTTTTCGGCGTAATCCGCAGAGATATAGCCGCCGGAGATCTGATACCAGCCATCCGTCTCTCCGAGAAGTTCATGCAGTTCACCCTGAAGGCACTTTCCAACGATATTTCCGTCCATAGACGGTGCCTCACGGATATTCAAGTTGTCCGCGGTAATATATACGCGTTCCTTTACAAGATCTTTTGCCGCAGTCTTCGCCTCATCCCCGGTCAGGATATAGTCCGCGCTGGCATATCCCTCAACCTCCCCGGAGCTGATCTTATACCAGCCCTCCAGAGTCTCCAGGATCTCACAGGCACTTCCGTCGGAAAGTGTTCCGATCACGTTCGCTGCCTCATTCGGGTCTTTCCGGATATTTAAGTAGCCTGTGACCTTCGCGATACCAAGATTCGAGTAGGAATCGATCACTTCCTGAATCTTTGCATCCGTTTCCGCCGATTCGGATTCAATCTCCGCGCGGCTCTCCTCCTCTGCCTGAAGGGAAGCTTCCTCCGCGCTCTCGCTCTCCAAGGCGGACTCAGATGCAGCCTGTGCTGCCGCCATTTTCCCTTTTACAGCGCTCACAGCCTTTCCGCCAAATACCACCGCCACAACGATTACTGCAAGGACAGCCGCTCCGATCACAAGGATCCCGTACTGTTCCCAGAAAGACGGTTTTCTTCTCCGCTTTCTGCTTGCCTTGTTGATAGAATCCATATAGTTTACTGTATCTTTATCATCATTCATGTGTTTATCTCCATTACTGTTTTCCGTCTTCCTGTACGATATATACGAACAATAGTGTAACATATTTGTAATAAAAAATCAAAATTTTTTCTATTAAAAAAGTATGAACGGATTCAGGGCGCCTTTGTATTTTATTTAACACAATTTCAATTCACAATTGATAATATTGCCGGTTTTCTGTATAATATTTCTAAATATTTGTCTATATTGCTGTAGTTTCCCACCACCTGCAGCACGCTCAAAGGCAAAGCAGCAACCCGTCCACCTCTGCATAAGTCGCCAAGACTTCTCTATACCCTGGGAGGTACCAGCTCATGAAGCATTACACAAGTCCCCGCATCCAGAGAGCGCAGCTATTCCTTATGAAAGTCTCCTCCTATCTGGAGATCGCCTGCGCCCTGATCCTGATCGTCGCGATCCTGATCGCCTTTGTGCCGGTTCCCCACAACCTGTACAGCCTGTATCTCGACAATGGCTTCGATCTTTCCGATTTCATGAAGAAAAGCTTCGATCTCGTCATCGGCGTAGAGCTTTTAAAAATGTTCTGCCGCCATGACATCGACTCCATCGTCGAAGTCCTTCTCTTCTCCGTGGCAAGGCAGATGGTCATCGACCACCTCGCCATAAAAGAAGCTTTTATCGGCTGTGTCGCCGTTGCGATCCTCTTCGCTGTCCGCAGGTTTCTCTTCGTACCCATATTAGATAATCCCGATGAACAGGAAAGGAAATTAGAAAAAGACCAGTACATCAAAGAGCGGATCGCGGATGCGATCTCCGCCTACAAAAAGGAGATGGGCGCAACTTCTTTACGGGAGCGCGCAGAATCATCCGTCAACACGGCCGCTGCCGACCCGCTAAACGAAAAAGAAGGAAGCGAGTAGAGGATTTTCCTCTTCCCGCTTCCTTTTCTTTTTCTGTATCATGCCATCCGGGTGTTTCCCGGCAAGGCCGTTTTTCTCCTGCATTCTCCCTACATCAGCGGTGCGATCAGCCGCATCGCCTTTCCACAGAACTTATGCAGTGCCGGAAGCGCCTCTACGCTCTCTTTTGTCATCCGCACGCATTTCGGCAGCGTCTCATCAAAATCTTTTTTGATCTGCTCCACCACCGGATTCTCATAAATATAAACCCCGCACTCAAAATTCAGATACTGGCTTCTGAAATCCATATTGACGGATCCAACCACAGCTTTCTCCCCATCGCTGACAAACGTCTTTGAATGGACAAACCCCGGCAGGTACTCGTAGATCTTTACCCCCGCCTCTATCAGCTCCGTATAGTAGGAATGGGCCAGCATAAACGCTGACTTTTTATCGGGAATATGGGGCATGATGATGACCGTGTCCACACCACGCTTTGCCGCATAGGTCAGGGCTGTGATCATATCATCATCGAGCACCAGATAGGGGGTCATGATGTACACATAGCTCTTTGCCTGATAGATGATATCCAGATAAAGCTGGTGTCCCACCGGTTCTCCGTCGATCGGGCTGTCAGAAAACGGGATTGAAAATCCGTCCATGTCAAGCTCCGGAGAATGGAAATAGTCCCCAGTGTCAAGATACGGGCCGTAATCAAAATCCGAATCCAGCTTTTTTACGCAGACATCCCACATCTGGAGGAACATCACCGTAAAGTTCTTCACGGCCTCTCCCTTCAGACGGATCGCATTGTCCTTCCAGTGGCCGAACCGGACTTTCCGGTTGATATACTCGTCCGCGAGATTCACGCCGCCGGTGTAGGCGGTATGACCATCGATCACAAGGATCTTCCTGTGATCACGGTTATTCTGGCTTGTAGAGATCGCCGGTCGGATCGGATTGAAGATCCGGCAGCGGATCCCCTTTGCCTCCAGCTCCTTCGGATAGTCGTGGGGCAGGTTGGAAAAGGAGTTCATTCCATCATAGAGGATTCTTACCTCCACACCCTCTTTCGCCTTCTGCTCAAGGATCTTCAGGATCGAATCCCACAGGATTCCTTTTGAAATAATGAAATATTCGACAAAAATAAACCTTCTGGCCTTTTGGAGTTCCTGAAGGATATCCGTATAGAACTCATCCCCCAGCGGAAAATATTTGAAGTTCGTGCGGTCCCAGGTGGGATAGCCGCCGCTTTTCTTCATATAATGGCTGAGATTTGCATTTCTCCGGCTCCTGCGGCTAAGCCTTTCATAGACAGCCGTGTCCTGTTCCAGAAAGTGGTCCGTCCGCTTCTGGACCTCGGCAATCCGTTTTGCGAAGATCTTCGTCTCCATCTGAAGCTGGACAAACACGTAGAACAGGGTTCCGAATACCGGAAACAGCAGGACAGGGATCAGCCACGCCATTTTAAAGCTGGCGTTCTGTTTTTCGTTCAGGATATGGATCGTGAGGATTGCGCTGATCAAAGCGAAGGAGCCGTATCCCCAGGCCTGATATTTGTTATCCAGCCATACATAGATCCAGAAGAAAAACGCCAGCTGCAGCGCGATAAACAACAGGAAGAACATGGTTCGTCCGAATACAACCCTTAAAAGACCACGCTTTCCTCTTCCCTTCATTTCATCCATTTCGATCATAAATTATGCCTCATATCTTCTGTTAAGCCGCCGGAGACTCTTTCCCCGGCGGCTTCTTTTCATCTGGTCCTCAACGCAGCCTGCGCATCAGGAGCATTTAATCTTCCAGTGCCTGTCTTAAATCTTCAATGATATCATCCGCATCCTCAATTCCAACGCTGAGGCGGATCAGGGACGGATCAACTCCCGCCTCCACGAGCTGCTCATCGGTGAGCTGGCGGTGGGTATGGCTTGCCGGATGGAGGATACAGGTTCTCGCATCGGCAACATGTGTGACGATGGCAACGAATTTCAGTTTGTCCATAAACTCTCCTGCAGCCTGTCTTCCTCCCTTTAATCCAAAAGAGATCACGCCGCAGCTTCCGTCCGGCATATACTTTTCAGCCAGAGCATGGTACTTATTATCCTTTAACCCCGGATAATTGACCCAGGCCACGTCCTCTCTCGCAAGCAGCCACTCCGCAACCTTCTGGGCATTCTCGCAGTGCTTCGGCATTCTGAGGTGCAAGGTCTCAAGACCCACGTTTAAAAGGAAGGAGTTCATCGGGGACGGGATCGACCCCAGATCACGCATAAGCTGCGCGGTCGCCTTTGTGATATAGGCTTTCTTACCGAAGCGCTCGGTATACACGATTCCGTGATAGGATTCATCCGGTGTGGTAAGTCCCGGGAATTTATCCGCATGGGCATTCCAGTCAAAGTTTCCGCTGTCAACGATGCAGCCGCCGACAGTCATTGCATGTCCGTCCATATATTTTGTGGTAGAATGGGTCACGATATCCGCGCCCCACTCGAACGGACGGCAGTTGATCGGTGTCGCAAAGGTATTATCCACGATAAGCGGCACCCCATGTCTGTGTGCAAGCCGGGCAAACTTCTCAATATCGAGAACGACAAGGGCCGGGTTCGCGATCGTCTCGCCGAATACCATTTTTGTATTCGGACGGAACGCCTTCTCGATCTCCTCCTCCGGTGCATCCGGATCCACCAGCGTCACATCGATTCCCTGTTTCTTCATTGTCACCGTAAACAGGTTGGAGGTTCCGCCGTAGATCGTTGCTGCGCTGATAATGTGGTCACCCGCATTGCAGATATTAAAGGCCGCATAGTAGTTCGCAGCCTGCCCGGAAGATGTAAGCATCGCAGCCACTCCGCCTTCCAGCTCACAGATCTTTTCCGCTACTGCATCGTTCGTCGGATTCGCAAGTCTTGTATAGAAATAACCATCTTCCTCCAGGTCGAACAGTCTTCCCATCTGTTCGCTCGTCTCATATTTAAAAGTTGTGCTCTGATAAATCGGAAGAACTCTCGGCTCTCCGTTCTTTGGTTTCCATCCGCTCTGGATGCAGATCGTTGCCGGTTTTCTCTTTTCTCCCATGATCGTCTCCTCCATTGTGTCTGACATATGGACTGCGCAGCCAGCGCAGACCTGCTGAATAGTTCCATCATAGCACACTTTATCTTTCACATCAACCTACTAAAGTCCTATAGTTGTTGTTCTGTTGCTGTCCCCAGGCAGGAATTTTCCGAACTGAAAATTCTGTACAATACAGCAGCGGCTTTGGATTTTGCCGCTGTTTCATGAATTCAGTGTTAGAAATTGACTTTTTCCTCTAAAAAGATTAAAATAGAGATAATATATCGCCGCCCTTTCAGGCGGTTGTACCAATCCACTTTCGAAAGGAGTCTATTGCAATGGCATTTTTTACAGATATGAAACGCAGCCTCACCGAAACCGGGAAACAGGTTGCCCAGAAGACAAAGGAGCTTTCTGACACGGTCCAGTTAAAGACGCAGCTCTCAAGGGAGAAAGAGGCGTTGAACCGCCAGTATGCGCAGATCGGCAAAAAGGTATTTGAAGCCGCAAACGAAGCTGACGAGGAAGCATACACCGCAGAATTCGCCCTGATCCGTGAAAGCTTAAAAACCATCGACGAGCTTCAGGACAAGCTCTCCACCTTAGAGGGATTTATCCACTGTCCGGAATGCGGTGCAAAGATTGAAAAGACCTCTGCCTTCTGCAGCAAGTGCGGCGCAAAGATCGCGGAGATAAAGCCGGAGGACGACGATATCGATGTTGTCGATACCGCTGAGGCGTCCGAAACTGCCGGAGAAGAAAAGACGGATGAGGCCTGCACCTGCGAGGCCGTACCGGATGAGAAGTTTGAAACCGAATCTGCTGAGACGACTGTGAACGTTACAGAGGATCAGGAATAAGCTATTTTCGCAATGGCAGAACCGGTCCTGTGGGACCGGAACTAAATAAACAGTATAAAAAGACCGTCTGTGGGCATAGGATATCTTTCCTGTCATTTCCCGCAGACGGTCTTTTTTATTTACCGCTCGCCCACAAATACCGTAACGAAAGCCCCGGCAGCCATGAGGACGATTCCAAATAAGATCTCCCACAGTGACAGGGAGCCGAGCTTCGATACAAGCCCCGTGTTGATAAAGATTGCAATCGGGGACGAGATCACGAGGCCTAAGATCGCGCAGAATGTCTGCACGCCGTACTTCTCAAAGAGGAACGTGATCAACTTTGCGATCAGAAAGATTCCCAAAACCACTCCGATCCCAAACGGCGCCAGGAGCAGGATCCCGTCCTTCATGCCCGCAAGGTCAAAGGCACGGAGATTGTCAAGGAATGTCTTGATCGTATTGATGATCGCGTAATAATAGCCAAAGATCATCAGCATCATGGAGCCGGAAACACCTGGAATTACCATTGTGGCAGAAGCCACAATGCCGAGAATAAATAAGATCACCATATTCCCCGGCGTCACCGTGATCACCGTGAGGGCTTCCTTGCTTTCCTTTAAAAGCGGCATGCCGCTGGAGATCGCAAAGGCGATCACAAAGGCAAGGATTCCAAAGACACCGATCCCGTCTGAAGATACCTTTGCCCTCATGGACGAAAAGATCGCCGGGAGTCCGCCGAGGATCAGGCCCACAAACGCCATACAGGTAACGAAGGTATGCTTATCGAGCAAGTATTCGATGGCGTAGGTAAAACCCACAATGCCGATTCCGGCGCCGATGAGGATCGGGATCAGAAACAGGATACTCTTTTTGAATTCCCGAAACAGACCGGAGATCGAACTGATGAGCCGGTCATAGATGCCGAGAGACACCGCCATCGTTCCGCCGGATACGCCCGGAATGATGTTCGCGATGCCGATCATGATCCCCTTTATGATATTTCCAAAAAATTCCATGATAAACCTCCGATTTTTCTATCCTTATTCCAGATTCAGGAAACGGCAAAACCCGGCAGTTCCCTGCCAGGTTTTCCCTCTCCTAATTCAGACTTGTTCGATTATACATGATATTCACCGATCTATCAATCGTTTTTCATCACTCCGATGCCTTTTCTAACAGATTTTGTACTGATTTTACTGTAATTTAACGCTTTCTCAATGCATTCCGGAACCGTATCTCCCATGATCTGGTAGACCCGTTCATCCACAGTTCCATTTCCGGAGGAAAAGACGCTGTCGGGTTTTATGGACACATAGATCTCGATTCCCATCTCATAGGTGCAAAGGCGGTTTCTGTCAAGCATGACCCCCGGCGCACTGGCGGAAAGGATCTCCTCGATCTTCCTTCGGTTCTCCTCCGACCCGTCATTTACGATGGTGATCATCTTCTGACCGTCACCATAATAAACAGTGCTCAATTCCGTTTCTGCCGCCACTCCCCCGCCATCTTCGCTGATCGGGACGTCCTCTTCTGTGACCGCATCCTCCCCGGTTACAGTGCCTTCATACTCCATCGGGTACAGGATCTTTACCTGTGTGACATCATCCACAGAGAGCTTCGCTGTCACATCCGTGCCCGCCTGCTTTAAGAGGGCAATAGTCTTTGTAAAGGACGGATAGACCGGAACGAAGTTCACTATCTGCATATCGTCCATCCGGAATCCCGGGGAAGTATAGCCTCTCTGGGTGCTGATCGCGCTGAGATATTCATTCTCCGCCTTTGTGAGAAATCTCAATGCCGCCACCGGAACCTCGACGGCTCTCTCATTGATGGTGAGGCCTGCCAGTTCCTCCTGATACGCCGCGAGGATCTCCGCGCGGAGTGTGTCATCCGCACTCACCTCAAGAATACCACGGTCTGACAGCCAGTAGATCCCCGTGATATTCTCCGGCTGATAGGACATCACCGGATATGTGCCGTCCTTGTATTCCTTCGTCGCATAGATCTCATTTAGGGTACTGCCAAGAACGGAACGGGTGATCCGGTAAGAACGATAAACCGTCTTTCCGTTTTTCTGCCGGTAGCCTGCCTCAACATAGATCATATAGCCGCCGTCACTTCGGTAGCTGTAGGAGCTGTCGCCTTTTATCTGCTGGTTTCTCTGCTGCTTCGCGTTCTCTACCGCCTTTTCCGCAAAGGCACGGACCACAGCGTAATCGGTAAGCTTCATATTTGCGTCAGCGTAATCACTTGAATTCATATAGCGCCAGATATAAGAATCACCGCTCCGGTACGGAAGCCCGCAGTCCGGCTCATTGTCAAGGTTCAGGTCGATGGATGCGGATACAAAGTCCTTTTCATCCGGAATATAGGAATCATATCCAAAAACGTCCATCCAGAAGGCCCCCACCACAAGGAGAGCTATGACACCGCCGAGTACCGTCTGGACCGGATTTGCAAAAAGCTTCGTGAAATCAAAATGATAAATAATCTCGATGAGGCAGCTCGTAAGTACAAGCCCAAGTACAAAGCCGACCGCTGCCCATACGCCGCTGTAGTAGATGCTCCACAAGAATACCGTCGTGGTCACGGTCACCGGAACGAGAAGCAGGATCTTGATCGGCGCCTGAGTCTTCTTAAATGACATGGCCTTTCCCGCCGCCTCCGAAGGGCGGATCCTGTAGAGGACCAGTGCGATCCCGGTGAGGATCACCACCGCGAAGATCCCGAGCCCGCAAAGCTTTAAGAGCTCTGCTCCGCTGCCAGCGGTACTCTGCAGATCCATCTGAATTCTGGAAAATCCATAGTCGATATCGTCATAAAACTGGTCTGAGTGGAACACCTCAAGCCCCGCGCCTGCCATTTTTGTGAAATAGCCGATAGGGGAACCGTATTTTGCAAGCCAATACACATCGCCTTCTCTTCCCCGCGTCACAAAGAACAGGGATTTTAAGCCCTCGATCAGCAGGGAAACCGCCGGCAAATATCCGTACAGGACGCCTGCGCCGAGGATCGAGATAAAGAGATTCCCTGTGAGAAGCACCGCGATCACCATCACTACATAGATCAGGAGAAATCCGATCATATTGACCGCAAAGGAAGCAGACATCATCCTGAAAATATCACCCGCCGCGATCCCGTTTCCGCAGAAAATTCCAAACGCCGCGAACATGTTGATCAGGTAAGAAGCCAAAATGATCAGGAATCCGTCAAGGAATTTCACGGTAAACAGCATCTCCCTCTTCACAGGGAGGCTGTTGTAAAAATCGATCTGTTTCTTTGAGTGGAGATACAAAAATCCCGTGAGTCCGAGGATCATCGCCGCGGCTCCGATTACCATAAAAAGGACATAATTTTCAAAACCCAGGATCTCACCGGCAAGCCGCAGGATCTTCGTCTGGCGCAGTGTCTCCGGCACCATATTCTCGTATCCGGTTCCGGAGATCAGCCATTGCTTGTACTGGTTTCCGATCTCTCCGATCCCCATGGCTGCCGCCATCGGCATCGCAAAAAACAGTGCCAGAACCGAGAAACCGATGGCCCAGAGTCTCCGCTTCAGGTCCTCCTTCATAAGTTTAAAAAATAAGTTTCTTGATGTCATATCCTGCCACCTCCGTTTCACTGATAAAGATTTCTTCCAAAGACAGCGGAATCAGCTCGAAGAACAGCGGTTCGCACGCCGCCATCTGCCGTTCTACATTCTCCCTCGCGCCGCGGACGGTGATCGTCGCGAGACTTCCCCTGTATTCCGTCTTTAAAATATCAAGCTCCGTAAGGTCTTCCACTTTTATGCCGGGTTTTAAGACACACTGGATCTTGTGAATGTTTAACTTCATATCGTCCAGATCCTTAGAGAGCAGGATCCCGCCTTTGTGTAAAAGGCCGACATGATCACAGATATCCTCCAGCTCTCTCAGGTTGTGGGAGGCGATGATCGGAGTCAGATTCCGCTCCGCCATATCGCTCGCGAACAGGCTCTTTACCGCCTGACGCATCACCGGATCCAGACCGTCAAAGGTCTCGTCGCAGAAGATATAGTCCGTTCCCGCACAGATTCCGTAAATGATGGAAAGCTGCTTTTTCATTCCCTTTGAGAATGTGGAAATCTTTCTCTTTTTGTCAAGATCAAAGGACTGTAAGAGATGGAAAAATCTCGGCTCATCAAAGGCCGGGTAGATGGACTTATAAAATTTCATAAGCTCCAACGGGGTTCCGTTGGCAAAAAAGTACTGGTCATCAGAGATATAAAAGAATCTCGATTTTACCGCCGGATTCTCGTACACGTTTTCACCGTCGATCAGCACCGCTCCCTCATCCGGTTTTAAGATTCCGCTGACCATACGCAGGAATGTACTTTTTCCGGCACCGTTCGTCCCGATCAGTCCGAACACACTGCCGTCCCTGATCTTCGCGCTGATGTGATCGACCGCCAGAATATCATCAAACCGTTTTGTCAATCCCGTTGTCTCGATCATTCGTCTCCACCTCCGTTCCTCTTTGCCGCTTTATACTGGATCTCTACCATTTTTTTGATCTCGTCGCCGGGAATTCCCACCCGGATCGCCTCATCGATCATATCACTCACCTGAAGGAGAACCTCCTTCTTTCTGTTTTCCTTCATCGCTGTGTTATCTGCCACAAAACTTCCCTTTCCCTTCACTGTGTAAATATATCCCTGCCGCTCCAGCTCCACATAGGCGCGCTGGATCGTATTCGGATTGATGGACAGCTCCATCGCAAGACTTCTTACCGAAGGCAGCGGTTCATTCTCTTTCATAACGCCGAGCAGCATCAGCTCCTCAAGCTTTGAGACCACCTGTTCGTAGATGGGGCGGCGGTCTTTATAATCCAATATGATCATAGGTATCCTCCTTTCTGTGCATCTTGCTACTTTGTTATACAGCCCTGTATAAAAAACGCTTATACAGGCAAGCTTGCAACATACTTTTTCGCACATGCCCGTGTATGTCTCAACTGTATGAATATTCTTAATACACTTAATATAGTAAAAAAGACCCGTAATGTCAATGAACATCACTGGTCTTTTCTCTTACGGAATTCTTACGATACAGCACAGTCTCGTGCATGCACAAATTTATGCCGGCTGCCCACCGGCAGTTTCTTCCGGATACATTGCAGCGCAAAAAGACCCCGGCCACAGCCGAAGCCGTTCCGGGGTCTTTCATGATTCTGTTAATTATTTCTCATCGTAGAGTGTAACTAACTTCTCAAGGTAAGCGTACTTATCCTTAGCGTTCTGCTCTGCCTTAGCAAACAGCTTCTCAGCTCTTGCCGGGTTCTTAAGTGCGAGGGATGTGTAACGAACCTCACCCTTGATGAACTCCTGGTAGTCAACTGTAGCCGGCTTGCAGTCAAGGCTGAACTTCTTGCCCTCAGCTGCCGGGTTGAATCTGAAGAGATTCCAGTAACCGGACTGAACAGCAAGCTTCTCCTCTGTCTGAGCCTTTGCCATACCCTTCTTGATACCATGGTTGATACACGGAGCGTATGCAATGATCAGGGACGGTCCCGGATATGCCTCAGCCTCAGCGATTGCCTTGATGGTCTGGTTCATATCAGCACCCATGGAGATCTGTGCAACGTATACGTAGCCATAGCTCATAGCGATTGCAGCAAGGTCTTTCTGCTTAACTTCTTTACCGCCTGCAGCGAACTGAGCAACAGCACCTGTCGGAGTAGCCTTGGAGGACTGTCCGCCTGTGTTGGAGTAAACCTCAGTGTTGAATACCATAATGTTGATATCCTTGCCGCTTGCAAGTACGTGGTCAACGCCGTTGAATCCGATATCGTAAGCCCATCCGTCACCACCGAAGATCCACTGGGACTTCTTAGCTAAGAAATCTTTGTTCTTAACGATGTCCTTGCATGTCGGGCAGTCGATATTCTCAAGAGCTGCAACAAGTTTGTCAGTTGCAACACCGTTTGTAGCGCCAACACCGAATGTGTCTAACCACTCCTGGCAAGCAGCCTTAACTTCTGCTGTAGCGTTCTCGTTTGCAGCAACTTCCTCAACTTTAGCCTTTAAGCCATCGCGGATTGCCTGCTGAGCGAGTAACATACCATAACCGAACTCAGCGTTATCCTCGAACAGGGAGTTAGACCAAGCCGGTCCCTTGCCTGCCTTGTTAGCTGTGTAAGGTGTGGACGGTGAAGAGTTACCCCAGATAGAAGTACATCCTGTTGCGTTTGCGATGTACATTCTGTCACCGAATAACTGTGTGATCAGTTTTGCGTACGGCGGCTCACCACAGCCTGCGCATGCGCCGGAGAACTCAAGGAGCGGCTGTTTGAACTGGCTGCCCTTTACAGTTGTCTCTTTGAATTTATCGACTACATCCTGCTTGATGTCAAGTGTCTGACCGTAGTTGAATACTTCCTGCTCTGCAGCGTTTCCTTCAAGCGGAACCATTGTAAGAGCCTTCTCACCCTTCTTGCCCGGGCATACGTTCGCACAGGAACCACATCCGGTACAGTCAAGAGCGGAGATTGTCATAGCGAACTTGTACTCCGGCATACCAGTCATCGGGATAGTCTTTGTACCAGCCGGTGCATTAGCAGCTTCAGCCTCTGTCATAGCTACCGGACGGATAACTGCGTGCGGGCAGACATAGGAGCAGAAGTTACACTGGATACAGTTGTCCGGATTCCAAACCGGTACATTAACTGCGATACCACGTTTCTCGTATGCAGCGGAACCAGACGGAGTTGTACCGTCAACGTAATCCTTGAATGCGGATACCGGGAGGTTGTTACCTTCCTGAGCGTTTACAGCAGCCTGGATATTGTTAACGAAGTTGATAACATCCTCGCGGCCCTCTGTAGCGTGAACCATGTCAAGGCCTTCGTCTTCACAGTTCTTCCAGCTCTCCGGAACCTGAACCTCTACAAGTCCCTTAGCGCCAGCATCGATCGCTGCCCAGTTCTTCATAACAACGTCCTCACCCTTACGACCGTAAGTAGCCTTTGCAGCTGCTTTCATAAGCTCGTTAGCCTTGTCAGCCGGGATGATCTTTGTTAACTCGAAGAATGCGGACTGAAGGATCGTGTTGATACGAGTCGGGCCCATGCCTGTCTCGATACCAAGTTTAACACCGTCGATGGTGTAGAATTTGATGTTGTGGTCAGCGATGAACTTCTTAACCTGTCCCGGTAAGTGTTTCTCAAGACCCTCAGCATCCCACGGGCAGTTGAGGAGGAATGTACCGCCATCAACAAGCTCCTGAACCATGTTGTACTTACGGATGTATGCCGGGTTATGACATGCAACGAAGTTTGCTTTGTGGATCAGGTATGTGGACTTGATCGGAGTATGTCCGAAACGTAAGTGGGACATTGTGACACCGCCAGACTTCTTGGAGTCATAATCGAAGTAAGCCTGAGCGTACATGTCTGTGTTGTCGCCGATGATCTTGATGGAGTTCTTGTTAGCACCTACGGTACCATCTGCACCAAGGCCCCAGAACTTACAGTTTGTAGTTCCTTCCGGAGTTGTAACAAGCGGAGCGCCTAACTGTAAGGAAAGGTATGTCACATCATCGTTGATACCGATTGTGAATCTCTTTTTCTCTGTGTTCTCGTATACAGCAACAACCTGTGCCGGTGTTGTATCCTTGGAACCAAGACCGTAACGGCCTGAGAATACCGGAACCTTATCGAACTTGGAGCCCTTTAATGCTGCAACAACATCAAGATATAACGGCTCGCCGATGGAACCCGGCTCTTTTGTTCTGTCGAGTACGGAGATCTGCTTAACAGTATCCGGAATTGCCTCGATCAGGGCTTCTGTGCAGAACGGTCTGTACAGGCGAACTTTGACAACGCCGACCTTCTTGCCCTGTTTTGCAAGGTAGTCGATTGTCTCCTCGATTGTATCGTTTACGGAACCCATAGCGATGATAACGTGCTCAGCGTCAGCAGCTCCGTAGTAGTTGAACAGTTTGTAATCTGTGCCGATCTTAGCATTTACTTTATCCATGTACTCCTGTACGATTGCCGGAAGAGCATCGTAGTACGGGTTACATGCCTCTCTTGCCTGGAAGAAGATATCCGGGTTCTGAGCGGAACCTCTCTGTACCGGATGGTTCGGGTTCAGAGCGTTCTTACGGAATGCATCAATGGCGTCCATATCAGCCATTTCTTTTAAATCTTCGTAATCCCATGTCTCGATCTTCTGGATCTCGTGGGAAGTACGGAAACCGTCGAAGAAGTTGATGAACGGAACTTTACCCTTTAATGCTGCAAGGTGTGCAACCGGTGTTAAATCCATAACTTCCTGTACGCTGGATTCGCAGAGCATTGCGCATCCGGTCTGACGACAGGCATAAACGTCGGAATGGTCACCGAAAATATTTAATGCGTGAGTTGCTACGCAACGAGCGGATACGTTGAATACGCCCGGAAGCTGCTCACCAGCGATCTTATAGAGATCCGGGATCATAAGAAGAAGACCCTGAGAAGCTGTATAAGTTGTTGTTAATGCACCTGCTGCAAGGGAGCCATGTACGGCACCGGCAGCACCTGCCTCGGACTGCATCTCAGTAATCTGTACCGGCTGTCCGAACATGTTTGTTCTTCCATCGGTTGCCCATTCATCGGTAGCTTCCGCCATCGGGGAAGAAGGGGTAATCGGGTAGATGGCTGCTACATCCGTAAATGCATAGGAAGCATGAGCGGCTGCATGGTTACCATCCATGGTTTTCATTTTTCTTGCCATAGTTGATTTCCTCCTATAAAGTGTATAAATATGTAAATATTTATTTAACTTGCTTGTGCCCTGCATACGCAGAACATCTATAGATTATTATAGCAATTTTTCCCTAAAATGCAAACCAAAAACACCGGAATCATGTACCAAATCATAAACAATATTAAAATTTCCGCATCATCTTTCCACATTATGGAATATTATCCGCATTGTGAGAATCGTTATTTGGTTAGTTCCAATAAACTTATATTTCTGCTCCAAGTTAGTTTTAGCAAACCAATATATCAATAAAGACCTTTCATTTTGATCTGTATTTCCTTTAAATAAAAAGTGGTGATCCAGGAAATGTATTTTATTCCTGTTCACCGCTTTTTTATATAAAGTAAGGATTTAATTTTTCATGCACTCAGCTGACCAGTTTTTCAGCCACGGATAACCAGTTCTATGTGACAGACTTGTCCTCTTTCCGGCAAATAAAATCCTCTTCTGTCTCTTACTGCCCATTCGGAGAAATCAGCCCCATGTCAGATGGTGCCTGGTTCGTTTCCGCCGGAGCTGCCGTCGTGGCCTCGTTCACATATCCCGGACCGTAATTCTCACCCGGGGATGGCACTGCCGTTGTCGGCACAGCTGTTGTCTCCGCTGCCGTCGTCTCCGCCGCTGTTGTCTCTGCAGGTGCTGCTGCCGTTGTCTCTCCCGCTGCCTCAGAGGACGCAGCCGATGCATCGGCAGATGCAGATTCTGTCGCCGCCACAGTACCGGAAGTATTGCGCTTGATGGTCGCCGCCTTTCCGGTGTAGGTGCTGTTGTGGAGAAGCACATCGCTCACAACCTGTCCGTTCTTCTTCGTGATCAGCTTCGTCTGCCATCTGCTGCCCGGAGTTGCCGCTTTCGCAACGACCTCTACCCCCGGCTCCAGTGTTGGATCCTCGACATAGGTCGGTGTCGGCGGATCCAGCTCCTTGATTTTCTCGGAATGCATGGAGACAGTCACGCCGTCCTCCAGAATCGGATTTCCGTAGATGGATACCGTCAGTGTCTGGTTGGAGTATGCCGCCTTGATTCCCACTGCAGTCTTTGAGTTGTTTACAAACCGCAGATCCGGACCGGCATAGCCGTCATAGCTGACCATTGCATCCTCACCGGGAGTTACATAGGACGGCTCGTAGGTGTGGGCATGGCGCTCAGTGGTCTTGAGACCTGCGAATACGACCGCATTGTAAAGAGTCGAGGACACCTGGCAGACACCGCCGCCCGGTTCCTGTACCACAACGCCGTTTGAGTAGGCGCCCGCCGGTTTGTAACCTTTTTCCGTTGTACGGTTTCCCGTCATCTTATTGAAGGAGAATTCCTCGCCAGGCTTAATGATCGTTCCGTTGATCGCCGCGCAGGCAAGACGGATATTCTCATTTCTATCCTTGTTTGTCGTTGTCTTTGTCGTGTAGGTTCCGATGCGCTTAAAATTTTCCCGCGCCTGGGCCTCCGTGATCTCCGGCTGGACCTCGTCTGCTGTCGCCGTGATCGTCTTATTGTACTCTCCCGCCTTCATTGCAGAGAGAATATCGGATGTAAGTTTCTCCTGATCGATCTTCTTTCCGATCTGGGCACCAGCAAATGTGAATTTATCGGATGCTTTATCATAAGTAGAGATTGATCCATTCTTCGGCTCCACATCCCATTTTGCGGCAAGAGCTTTTACTTCCACCTGAACCGCGTCATCGAGACCGTCAGTCTCCACGGTATAGTCCCCGGATTCCTTCTTCGCAAATGCTTTTTCGATTACAGCGTCCACATTCGCTTCCATCAGGTTCGGGAGATCCGCGGTCTCATCGCCAAAGGAGACCTTCATCTCCCAGCCCATGTCTTCCAGAACCTTCTTGATCGCCTCTGTTTTTGTCAGACCATGGACCTGGACTCCGTTCACAGTGATCTCCGCTGCCATCTCTGTCTCAGGCTCTGTCGTCTCTGTCTCCGATTCACTTTCCACGCTGGTTTTATCGTCTCCGGATCGCGCGCAGCTCTGAAAACCCACCGCCGCACAGATCAGTAAGATCAGCACTCCGATCACGATCAGTACGATCTTTGCCATATCCGGCCCCTGGCGTCTTCCGCGCCGTCTTCCGGAACCTCCTCTTCTGGATCCGGTTCCCCGGTTTCTCGCATTCTGGACTGCCATGATACGGTCCGCGCTGCTTGACTGGCGGGAACGTCTTCCGCCCGCTCTGCTGTTCCTGTATGTGTCACTCATTTCTTCTCACCTTTTATCTTAAACCATTGATGTTCTCTGCTCCGTCAGTTCAGTATTTCAAGGGTGCAGATATGCAGGTATTAGTATAGCATAATTTATAGAAAATGGAATAACAGAAATCTTAAATTTTATTCACAATTTTGTCTCAAATATGTTAAACTAGGTAACAGTTGGAAATTATTCGGAAAGGATATTTATTATGAAATTAATAGATCTTCACATACACTCCACCGCCTCCGACGGATCCTTAACTCCCACGGAGGTCGTAAACCGCGCCAACGATCTCGGTCTCACCGCAATGGCCCTCACGGACCACGACACCGTCGCAGGAATCGACGAGGCACTTGAGGCCGCAAAAGATCTCGACATGGAGGTCATCCCGGGAATTGAGGTCTCTTGTATCTACAAAGGAAAAGAGATCCATATCCTAGGGCTTTACATTGATCACAAGGATCCGAAGCTGCTCTCCTTTCTAAAGGAAGCGTCCAGAAAACGCTATGACCGCAATATGGAAATGTTGGCCGCATTTAATGAGGATGGATTTGAGATCACCGTAGAGGATCTCCTCTGCGGAAATCCCGGAACTGTCATCACCCGTGCTCATTTCGCGAGAGCACTCTTAAAGAACGGATATGTAACTTCCGTGGACCAGGCTTTTAAAAAGTATTTAAACCCGGACCGCCCATATTACCGCTCCAGGGAACTGATCACCCCGGAGGAAGTTCTCGCGGCACTTCTCGGCGCCGGCGGTTTCCCGGTTCTCGCCCATCCGCTCCAGTATAAGCTCGGCTGGGCCGACACAGAGGAACTCGTCTCCATGCTCACTGACCATGGCCTCCGCGGGCTCGAGTGTTTCCACTCATCCAATAACCAGGACGAGAGCGGAAAGCTCCGCAAACTCGCAAAAAAATACTCCCTAGCCCCCACTGGCGGCTCTGACTTTCACGGTGCCGCAAAACCCGATATCGAGATCGGTTCCGGCCGCGGCGGGCTTCGGGTTTCGGCACTTTACCTGGATGATATCAAACTTTCTATGTTTATGGCTGGAATGGGCAGAAGCTAAACAGATATTGTTCTCAATATTTGCCGTACTGCCGCAGAGATCTTCGCCGCCAGCCTATGATCTCCCCCGCCGGAAGTAATCCCGACAACAGTATCGCCGTCTTTCGCGATTCCCGGAAAATAAAAATCACATTGATCCCGGTTTGACGCATTGTTTACCGGGATCTTTTTTTTGCGGCAGTCACAGACTATCTTTTCATTTACCTCCGGGACTGCTGCTGCAAGAACAAATACAAATTGAGAAGCTCCTCCTGCATTTCCCAGACTTTCAAGGTCCGTCTCATCATATCGTTTTTTCTTCCAGAGAACCTTTTCCCGCAGCTCCTCACACACTTCCGGAGATATAACAGTGATCTCACACCCGAACTCCAAAAGAGTCCGCACCCTCCTCGCCGCGATCTTTCCGCCGCCGACTACAAGCACTTGCCGCCCCTCAAGGTCCACAAACAATGGAAAATATGCCATTTTTTTCGATCCTTTCCCGCTTTTGGGTACATTTTCGACAGTCCGCCCTGCCTCCGCCAGATCTTTCCCATAAATTCCATAAAAATCCAGTTTAGATTGTTAAAATTTTATCTATTCCGTCGATTGTTTTTTCCCTACCCATCTGGTAGAATTCAAATCGTTAAAAGAAAAACGAAGTGACAATGTAAAACAAGCGTAACTGGAATAAGAACAGGATTCGTAACAGCTGCCATGTATCTGCCCGGAGAACTGTCGGAGACAGATTTCACAGGCAATGACACTAAGAAGTTACAGCCAGTTACAATCACCTTTTAAGGAGGTAACAACTTATGAAATTAAAAATGAGAAACATTTCCAATCTTGATACATTTTTCAAAGTCATCAACCAGTGCGACGGCGCTGTTGAGTTAAGTCTTCCGGAGGGCGGAAGCGTAAACTTAAAATCCAAGCTCAGCCAGTACTTCTCAATGGCTACCGTATTTTCCAACGGCAGCATCAAGGAGTTAAGCCTCACCACTCACAACGATAAAGATTCCAAGCGCCTGATCCAGTACATGGTTCAGGGCTGCTAAGCAGATCACAATAAAGCTGTCCCCGCCGCGCCAAAAGGCAGCGGCAGGTTTAGCCCGCCGCTAGTCGGCCATAACAAACCCTCTGGCTGCCAGACTGGAGAGCAGTTCTTCCTTCCTTGCGAAGAAAGTTCCCTGTGCCATCTGGCTGCTTCCCCCGCCTCTCCCGGAGAGTTCCCCATTTAATTCCTTCGAGAGAGCGCGCATGTCCTCGCTCTGGCTCCCCAGAACATAAGAGAATCCCCCATTCACACTTTCTGACAGAGCGAGGACAATTCCCCCTTTCTTACCTTCCAGCGCAAAATTTACAAAATGGCGGAGTTCCGTCATATCGAGTCCGTCTTCTATCCAGCAGATCTTGCTATTTCCACCGTTTAACTGATCCGCATAGATCTTCATGAGTTTTCTTGACATCTCAGAGCACTTTGCCTGCGTCATCGTCAGCTCATTTTTTACCTTTTCCACAGCATCCGCAGTCTTTCCAGCCTTTGCGGATAAAAGAACAGAGATCTTCTGAAGCTCTTCTCTCTTCTTCTCATAATCCATAACTGCAGCCTCACCACAGAGCAGGGAAATTCTCACGCCACCCTTGTAGTGGATCATGTTCAGGAACTTTACAAGTCCGATCTCCCCCGTCGTCTTCACATGGGTACCGCAGCAGGCACAGGTATCACCTCCAGGGATGCTGACGATACGGATATCACCGGTGAGTTCTTTTTTGCTCCGGTAATCCATATGGGCAAGTTCCTCAGCAGACGGGAATCCCGCATAGATCTCCCGGTCCTCCCAGATAATTCTGTTTGCCTTCTTCTCAATCTCCATGAGATCTTCCCACTCTAACAGGCCGTTGAGATCGATGGTGATCTCCTCAGCCCCCATATGGAATCCCACATTGTCATACCCATACTTCGCGTGAATCAACCCAGACACAAGATGTTCGCCGGAATGTCCCTGCATATTCTGGAATCTTCTGTCCCAGTTGATCTCACCTGTCACAGTCTCACCGGCCGCAAGCGGCGCATCCGTATAGTGGACAATCTCTCCCTTTACATCATGGACTGCCGTCACATGCGCTCCGCCAAGAATTCCTGTATCATATGGCTGTCCGCCGCCTTCCGGATAGAATGCGGTCTGGTCCAGAACCACCTCATATCCCTTTTTCCCTTTTTCGCAGGAAAGTACTTTCGCCTCGAATGTGCGGATATATGCGGAATCATAGAATAGTTTTTTCATAATTCGTTTCTCCTCTTATATTTCTGTTAGTGTACCCAGGCGCCGCTACGCCGATCATTCGAATCTTCATCGTGTTTTTCATACTTTCTTCCCGTCTCTTATATAAAAATTACTGCTGGTATCTCTGTTGACTTTTCACTTTCCCATCATACCACATGAAGCAACAAAAGTACACTCACGTTCAGTCCATATAGAATTTTTCACTCAGCCACTGATTCTGCGGGGCATGAACTGCAACATTTTTCATCTTCGGAGTGAAAGTCTGACATGCAGTGATGCATATACTGAAAGTGTAAAGATAATTCCGGAGGAATTAACATGAGTGATTTAGCTGCTACAAACTGTGGGTGTGGATGCGATGCTCCGGCATCAGGATGCGGCGGATGCGGCAACAACATGATCTGGATCATCCTGCTTCTGTGCTGCTGCGGCGGATGCGGACATAACGGCGGTGGATGCGGATGCGGAAACGGCTGCGACAACAGCTGTATCTGGATCATTCTCCTTCTCTGCTGCTGCGGCGGATGGGGAAATGGATGCGGTTTCGGCTGCTGATCGAACCGGCATCTCAAGAGACTGCGGGGCGGCTAATGGCCGCCCTTTCTGTTCTTTCTCTCTGTATTTTCTTCTTTCTGAGGCCTGTTTTCCTTTTTTCTCCTCTCGCACTCCTCATCGATCTCGTAGACATCATTTCCATCTATTACAAGTCTTCCCACGTTCTCTCCTCCCTGGGCTGTAACCCCTTTCCCTATATTTTATTCCCCTGTCCTCTTTTCCGTGCATTTACGCATGAATCCGCCGGTCCTCTCATATATTGTCACATGCAGGAGGTCCCAATATGAGTGAAAAAGATTTAAAGCTGACCGACCTGGACTATGCCACAGGTGATCATCACTTACAGATGATGAAGGCCGCTCTTCCCTATCTGGATATCAGACGGCAGCGGTCTCTCTCCATGTTCATCCGTGCCAGGGAGATGATGCACACCATGGAATTTTTCCGGGAGAACGATGACGGGATGATGAGCGTATGTTCCCTGGAGTCCCCGAACCCATCCGTCGAAGATATGCTGAGCGCAGTCCGCCCATATGCAAATAAGGCGGAACAGGATACCATCGATATGATCTCTCGCTTTCTTGCCAGCCGCCGCGGACGATCCGGTTCCGGGCTCACTCCGGAACAGCTGTTTTCCATTCTTCCCCCGGATATGCAGGCACAATACGAAACCCTGCAGTTAGTCATGCAGAGTTTTGCCCCAGGAGGATCTGCCCATGGAACAACATGATCAGGAAAGAACCTGGAAATCAGATCCGCGACTCCATCACATGGATGCGAAAAAGATCGCTTTACTAGCTTCCTTCGCCGATGAACTGGCCGCAGCCCCAGAAACTCAAAGAATGAATCTATTTTTAGATCTGCACAGGAAGATGCGGCAGGCAAATCTGGTTTTTTCCAGCGAGGAGCGGGATCTGCTTTTTTCCATCCTGACAGAAAATCTGTCGCCGGATGGCAGAAAGAAGGCAGAAATGATCCGGCGCCTTGCCGGACAGTTCCCGCCAAAATAAGGCGTATCCTGTTCCTGCAAAATTTTGAGAAGTCTGCTGCAGGCAAAACCATCAGGTGCGTATCGCCAAAAAGATCCCTGGAATTCCGCCACCAGTGTGGGAGATTCCAGGGATCTTTTTCATTTCGTTTTACTGAAGCATAACTCCGGCCATATCCGCAGGTCCCTCTGCGAAACGGTACGTCATTCCATCTATCTTCCGCTCTCCTGTCACCATCGCTCCGGAGGCATCGAGATAATACCATCTGCCTGTGCCTGCATCCTGATACCAGCCGGTGATCATATATCCATCTTTATCAAACCGGTACCAGATTCCATTTACAAGCTTCCAGGCATTGGTGCACCATTCAGATTTTTCCGCAGATCCATAGCGCCAGCGTCCGGTGCTCTCTTCTTTCATCCAGCCGCCGCTCTGTTCCGTCTGGCTGTTTCCGTCTGCTGCGAAATTTCCTGCATATACCAGTGTCTCAGACTGGACAGCTTTGCTCTTACTTCCCTTGCTGTTTACAGCCAGAACCGAGAATGTATATTCCTTTCCCTGTTCCATGGACGCAGAAAAATCAACAGAACATCTCTTCACAGACTCGCTCTTTTTCTTTTTACCATTTTCCATCAGAGTTATGTTGTAAGAATCCGCCTTATATGCCACAGTCCACTTCGCGGTTCCATCCGCAGTCCACACAGGGTCTAACGGAACACCGATGCTGCGATTTAGCGGAGCCATATCCACGCAGAGCCAGATCACTTCTTTATCGTCGTAATCGCTGGACTCATACCGGTAAAAATCGGAACCTTTGAGGTCGAAATACGATTTTCCTTTTTTGCGGAATTCGTAACCGTCATCAGCCGTCAGTTCGATCTGGAGACGGGCACAGTAGGAAGAATTCCAGTTGTCGATATCACTGTCGTTGATAATCTCGCAATCTCCCACAGAATATCCGGTTCCAAGATTCGTGATCTTCACATATCCATCTTTCGGACGAAACGACTCAAATTTCAACTTTACACGTTCGATCTTCACTGGATCGTCCTCTGCCGCCAATGCGGTAAATGACCAGATCGCACAGAGACATACAGCCATTAAAAGCCTTTTCCATATCTTCATCAGAAATCCCCCTCTATGCTAGTTTTTCCTTCTTTGACAATAAATTTAAAAAATAGTGAAAGACTCCCGCGGGGAATCTTTCACCTTAGTTTTACATTCCTTCCAGTTCTTCCACCTCACCGGCGATCATGATTCTCGTTCCGGAATCCATAGACTGAATCAGCATTCTCACATAGGACTGGGCAAGCTGGATCCCGCAGAAAGACTTATTCTTTGCGCCGGACTGCTGGCAGTTGACCACAAGAGCCGGGTATCCTTCAGAACCTTCCTCCGGTTTCAGGATCATGCCAAAGTTCGAGAACGCTCGCATCTCCTCCAGATTCACATACTGGGTCGACAACAAGCCAGACGGCTTCTTTGCGGTGATAACGCCGAATCCATCCGCTTCCGGATCTGTGATCCAGTAATCGTCCGATGTCAGTTTATGATACGGGACGAGACTTCCCGGATCATTTTCGTTTCCAAAGCTGCTCTCCAGGCGATAAACGCCGTAAATATCGGAATCTTCTCCCTGTGCGCCGGAAATATAGCAGTTGACAGAGAAATTCTCCTGCCAGACCCCGTTTTCCGTTCTGGAGAGGTAGAGCATTCTCGAATTCCCCGGCAGCTGTTTTCTTTTTACTTTTACAACTTTATCGCTGGAACCATTTCCTGTATTTGTCTTTACCGTGTCGGTATCATTTTCTATATTATTTATGATCAGAACCAGGCTGTTCACATCATCTGCGATTCCCATCTTGTCGATCCAGCGTCCCTTGTCCTGCTGAGTCTTCCATCCAAGATCCACCGCAACCTCGTCGTCTGCCGTCTGTGTCTCCAATGTGATCGTATCTACCTGGGTAGTTTTTGCCGCGCCAAACACCGTTCCGCCGGAAATTCCGATCGCCGCTGTCAGCGCAAGAAATATCGCACATAAGCGTTTTCGCATGCAAAAATCTCCTTTTAAAATCAAATTCCGCACATAGGTCAGAAAGACCCACGCTTATATGTATAGTACCATACTTTACACCACTTGTCACTGAAAAATGCATACTGACGAAATTTTGCCACAAAAATCCCCCGGTCAGCTGCATTTCTGCTGCCAGCCGGGGTACTTCTTATATCTTCAGTCTGCAGGTGCTGCCGCGCCCTGCCTTCTCTTTACTTCAGATACTTATCAAACCACTCCATCATCTCCGTCATTCTGCGGATTCTGTGTTTCGGTTTACCGCTTCTTGAGAGTTCGTGGTTCTCGCCATGGAAGAGGCACATGCGGGCTTCAACGCCGAAGTATTTTAACGCGGAGAACATCTGGATCGCGTCGCCCATCCAGCAGCGGTAGTCTTCGTCGGACTGGATAAAAAGGGTCGGGGTCTTAGCCATGTTCGCGTATTTGAGCGGGGAGTGCTGCCACATCTTCTCCTGGCTGTTCCACGGATCTGCCTTGATCTGATCCATATTGAAGTAATAGCCGATATCAGTGGTCATGCACTTGGATACCCAGTTGGAGATACTTCTCTGGGAGCAGGCCGCTGCGAATCGTGTGGTGTTTCCGATCACCCAGTTTGTCATAAATCCGCCGTAGCTTCCGCCCATAACGCCCAGGTGCTTCTCGTCAACCTGCGGATAGCGCTTCAATACCTCATCTGTGAGTGCCATGCAGCATTCAAAGTCGATTCCGCCGTGCTTTCCGGTAATGTCAGCGAACTCATTTCCACGTCCGTCGCTTCCTAACGGGTTTGTAAAGAATACAAAGTATCCGGCATTCGCGAATACCTCGCTCTCGTGGAAGAAGGTCGGACCGAAGGTCGCGCGCGGACCGCCGTGGATCGTTAAGATACCTGGGTACGTCTTATCAGGATCAAAGTTTACCGGTTTGATCACATATCCGTCCAGCTCAAGATCTTTGTATGTAAAGGTGAACTCCTCTACCGGGCATACGCTTCTCTCTGCCATCACTGCGTCGTTGAAGGAAGTGAGCTTCGTCTCCTCTTTTCCGTCAAAGGCGTAGCACTCGGTAAGTCCCATATCGCGCATACCGGTAAAGTACACGGTATTGCCGGACTTCGCCAGTGTGTGGACACTGCCCTGACGGTCCAGAATCGTCTCCATATGTCCCTTGGCATCAAAGGTGCGGATCACGCTCTGTTTTCTTAAAGTTGCGATAAAGTAGATCTTATCCTCATCATGGATCGCGGAAGCGCCGTCCGCGAACTTGCAGTCACAGCAGATGGAGTTGTGGACACTGTCATCGTAATCGGACAGAAGTTCCACCTTGCCATCCTCCACTGTGTACAGTTTATCGTTTTCGTTGAAGCCGTATTCCTTCATATAGGAACCGAAGAAGGTCACTTTTCCTTTGAGGATGCACGCATAGTCGATGCTCATGTCCTTCTGCTCCACAAGGGTCTTGAGCTCTCCGGTGGAGATCGTATACTGCTTTAAGCCCTGATATACGTCCTTTTTATCGGTATAAAGGCTGGAGACATAGAGGATCGTATCGTCTCCCTCCACCCAGGAATTCTCCACATTTTCATAATCCGGTGTCACGATCTCGCAGGAACCATTCTCCGGATCGTAAACCGCCAGTCTCGTTCTCTTCTTGTTTACGATTCCCTGACCGTTCGCCCAGAACGGGAGCTCATCGAATACTTCGTAATCTTTCTCTTCCTTCCAGGCCTTGAGAGCGGCCTTCTTTTCCTCGCCCTCTTCCATATGGGAGAGATCCGGCTTGTTGTAATCATATTTCACCGTGAGGACAAGCTTGTTTCCGGCCTTTTTCATCTTCACAGCCTTATACGGAACAGCGAACGCAAACTGTGCCTCACCGCCGTGGATATTCAGAGTGTAGAAGCAAGTCCAGTCTTCTTCATTCTTCGCTTTTTCCTGATAAGTCTTCTCGCGGTCCGCAATAAAGAGGACAGTCTCGGAATCCATCCAGATAAACGTGCGCTCTTTCTTTCCGCTCGTCAGTCTGGACGTTTTCTTTGTCTCCATATCATAGAGCCATAAGCAGGACTCATAGCAGTTGTCCTTCTCGCTGGCATCCACCACCGCCATCACCGCGTGCTTTCCATCCGGTGCCGGAGTAAAGATCGTAGGATAATGATAATTTGTAAAGTCTCTGATATCGATCTGTTTCATGGTTCCAGGTCCTCTCTTTCCTATTTATATATGTAGTTTTATCGCAGGATCATTTCCCTGTCAAATTTATTATACTTACAAAAGAAGCCGCCCTCACAGCCCTGCACAGCATAAACCACGTCAATTCTGTCGGCAGTTCCGATTGCAGTGCAGATCAAACGATCATTTAAAACAGTATACCCCCGCCAGATACCGGCGGGGGCATATAAATGTCTCCTTATTTGCCTTCCGTCAGATGGCATGCCACGAAATGATTCGGCTCAATCTCGCGGAGTACCGGTTCCTCGCTTCTGCAGCGGTCTGTCGCATACGGACAGCGGGCAGCAAAACGGCAGCCTGGCTTCGGGTTGATCGGGGAAGTGATCTCACCCTTTAAGATGATACGCTCTCTCTTCTTCTTCAGGCTTGGTACCGGAATTGCGGAGAGCAGAGCCTGTGTATACGGATGGGTCGGCTTATCGAAAAGCTGCTCAGACGGAGCCTTCTCGATGAGCTGTCCAAGATACATAACTGCGATATCATCCGCAAAGTGGTTGACAACGGAAAGGTCGTGTGTGATGAAGATATAGGTTAATCCCATCTGTTCCTGAAGATCCTGCATCAGGTTTAAGATCTGTGCCTGAATGGATACGTCAAGGGCAGAAACCGGCTCGTCGCAGACGATAAGCTTCGGTTTCATCGCAAGCGCTCTCGCGATACCGATACGCTGGCGGCGGCCACCGTCAAGCTCATGCGGATATGTATTGATCAGGCGGTCTGCAAGACCTACAACCTGCATCAGCTCACGCACACGGTCCATACGGGCTTTCGGGTCTGTAATGAGCTTCTGGAGTTTTAACGGCTCAGCAATGATCTCACTGACTGTCTTTCTCGGGTCAAGAGATGCGTACGGGTCCTGGAAGATCAACTGCATGTCACGTCTTAAGAGACGGAGTTCATTTTTATTCTTTTTACATACATCCTCACCGTCGAAGATGACCTCACCGGAGGTCGGCTCGATGAGACGTAAGATGGAACGTCCTGTGGTGGACTTACCGCATCCGGACTCACCTACGATACCGAGGGTCTTTCCGCGTTCCAGAGTGAAGTTCACGTCATCGACCGCATGGAGCAGTCCCTTTGGAGTGTTGAAATATTTTTTCAGGTGTTTTACTTCAAGGATCGTATCTGCCATTACTGCTCACTCCTTTCAATGGAAAATCCCGGCTCGTCGTAGCGGACGCAGCGCACATAGTGCGTATCGCTCGCCCACTTCTTTTCCGGTCTGTCTTTTTTGCACACCTCTGTGCAGTACTTACATCTCGGGGAGAACGGGCAGCCTTTCGGAAGGTTTGTCGGATCCGGCATCAGGCCCGGAATCGGCTGAAGTCTCGCCTTGCGGTCCTCAATGTTCGGAAGGGAACCGAAAAGACCTTCTGTATATGGGTGCATGGTGTGGTTGAAGATATCTTCCAGAGTTCCATGCTCAACGATCTGTCCCGCATATACAACGGAGACTTCATCACAGACCTCTGCGATAATTCCCAGATCATGGGTGATCATGATCATCGCGGAATCAAATTTCTTTCTTAAATCCTTCATCGTCTCGAGAACCTGCGCCTGAATCGTCACATCGAGAGCGGTTGTCGGCTCATCGGCAAGAAGGAGCTTCGGGTTGCAGGCAAGAGCCATAGCGATAACAACACGCTGCTTCATGCCACCGGAGAACTGGTGCGGATACTCGCCGAAACGTTCTCTCGGGATACCTACAACTTCCAGCATATCGCCGGCCTTCTGCTCAGCCTCTTTCTCGCTGATCTTATCATGAAGCTTGATAACCTCGGCAATCTGGTCACCGACAGTGAGAACCGGGTTTAAGGATGTCATCGGATCCTGGAAGATCATGGAAACGGTATTTCCACGGATCGCCTCCAGCTCCTTCTGCGGCATGTTTAAGATATCTTTTCCGTCAAGAAGGATGGAACCGTTTTTAATCACTCCCGGCGGGTCCGGAACAAGACGCAGGATTGAAAGAGCGGTTGTTGTCTTTCCGGATCCGGTCTCTCCTACCAGGCCTAAGGTTTTTCCGTGCTCTAACTGGATATCGATGCCGTTTACCGCCTCTACAACGCCGTCATCGGTCTCATAATGGATCACAAGATCCTTAATATCAAGAATTAAGTTTTTGTTATCTTCCAATATTTTGTCCTCCCTACTTCTTCAGTTTCGGGTCTAACGCATCACGAAGACCATCGCCTAACAGGTTCAGGGAAAGGATCGTAATGATGATCGCAATACCCGGGAATACGGTCAGGTGCGGAGCGTTTCTTAAGTAAGCACGTCCGCCGGAAAGCATTGCGCCCCACTCCGGTGTCGGAGCCTTTACGCCGAGGCCCAGGAAGCTTAATCCGGATGTGGAAAGGATCGCAGATGCAACCTTTAAAGATACCTGAACGATGATCGGTGCCATACAGTTCGGGAGAATATGGGAGGAAATGATCTCGAAGTTGTTTGCTCCGATACATTTCGCCGCCTCTACGAATTCCTGATCCTTTACGGTAAGGACGGAAGCCCGGACGATTCGTGCATAGCCAGGCACAGAAGAGATCGCGATAGCGAGCATTAAGTTGAAGATGCTCGGTCCAAGGGCGGATACGATCGTGATGGAAAGAAGAAGGCTCGGCACTGCGAGGAAGATATCCATGATACGCATGATCACGTTATCGATCTTTCCGCCGTAGAAGCCTGCAATCGCTCCTAAGGATCCGCCGATCAGAAGTGCGATGGATACGGCTACAACGCCAACGCTTAAGGATACTCTTGATCCGTGAACGAGACGTGCCAGAATATCACGTCCGAACTCATCAGTTCCGAGCCAGTGAGCCGCGCTCGGAGTCTGGAGACGGATAGCTGTGTTCTGTTTGATAACAACAGTATTGTAATCGAACAGGAAATCTGCAAAGATGGAGATCAGTACGAGGAAAACGACGATTCCAAGACCGATCATTGCCATTTTATTCTTTTTTAAGCGGCGCCAGATCTCTTTAAACTGGCCGCGCTTCTTTACAGTCGCGCCGGATGCCGCTTCCTGATTCTTTGATGTTCCCATACGCTTTCCTCCTTATTTTTTCTTATACTGCGCTTTGATACGCGGATCAATGAAAGCGTAGAGAATGTCCACGCAAAGGTTTACGATACTGAAGGTGATGGTCATCATGATAACGCCGCCGAGGACTAACGGGGCATCCTTACTCTTGATGGAGTCTACCAGGAGACGGCCAACGCCCGGCCATGCAAATACGGTCTCGGTAAGAGTCGCACCGCCAAGAAGAGAACCGAACTGAAGTCCGATAACGGTAACGACCGGGATCAGCGCATTCTTTAACGCGTGTTTCCGGATCACCATCTTCTCCGGAACACCCTTCGCTCTCGCGGTACGGATATAATCCTGACGGATAACCTCAAGCATGGAGGAACGCGTCATACGGCAGATCAGCGCTGCGTCGCCGGTACCAAGAGTGATCGCCGGCATGATGTAGTTCTTCCAGGATCCCATACCGCCGGATGGAAGCCATCCAAGGTTTAAGGAGAATACGATGATGAGCATCAGGCCCAGCCAGAAGTTTGGCGTCGCGACACCCAATAGGGCGGCGACCATACCCACATTATCGATCATACTGTACTGCCTCGTGGCACTTATGATACCGATCGGGAGTGCGATTGCTACCGCTACTAAGATGGACCAGAACGCAAGTTTCGCTGTGTTCGGGAATGCAGCCATGATCGTCGGGAAAACGTCACGTTTTGTCTTGTAGGATTTACCCATATCGCCATGAAGAAGGTTCAGCATGTATTTTCCGTACTGAACGATAACCGGCTGGTCAAGTCCGAGGTCTTTTCTTGTCGCTTCGATCGTCTCTGCGTCTGCCGACTCACCTGCGATCATCGCTGCTGTATCACCTGGTGAAAGGCTTAAGATGAAATAAACCATGAAGGTTACGCCGATCAGTACCGGGATCAGCATCGCAAGTCTCTTTAACACATATTTGCTCATGCACACCATCCAATCTACCGCATCCCGCGGCTGTTTTTTTGTGTTTCCGAAACCCGTCTGTCGGGGCCGAAGTTCCGGATCCTTGTCTCAGGGTTTCTGGAATGTTTTCCGGGCTTTCACCGGATTCTGGAAATAGGTACGGGTCCCTTTTCGTGACCCGTACCCTGTTTTTGCATGGACTCTGTCCTTTTGGGGATCAGATATTATTTTTCGTAATGGCAGTTACCAAGGTAATGCTGTGCGCCTTTGTGAAGCTTGAAGCCCTTTAAGTCTGCGCGGACACCGACGTTATCATATTTGTAGTATAACGGACACCACGGGGAAACCTCATGGAGACGCTCCTGAAGCTCTTTGTAGAGGCTCATACGCTCTGTCTCGTCGCTTTCTTCCTGCGCTGCGATGATAAGTTCATCGACCTTCTCATCTGTTAAGAATGCACGGTTGCCTGTTGTACCATGGTTTCCAGAGTAGAATAACTGGTAGGTACTTCCGTCTGCGTCAAAGCTTGTGTTGGACCAGCCGAGGATGAACATCTCGTGATCACCTGCATTTAAGGAATCGAGGAGAGCGCCCCACTCATATGTAGAGATATCAACTGTGATTCCAACGTCTGCAAGCTGAGCCTGCACGATCTGTGCGGAACGTGTACGGACATCGCCATTTACATAAAGACTGCACTCGAATCCATTCGGGTAACCAGCTTCCGCAAGGAGTTCTTTTGCCTTTTCCGGATCATACGGATAAGCTTCCACTTCGTCTGTCCATCCCGGGATCGTGGAGTTGATATAGCTGTTTGCTACAGTTCCGCGGCCCTCAACGATCGTATCAACGAAGGTCTGTTTATCCAACGCGTAGTTGATCGCCTGACGGACTCTCTCATCGGAGAACTTCTCTTTTGTTGTATTCATTCCAAGGTACTCAATGGAAGAAGACGGCTGGGAGAGAAGCGCAACATCAGAGTTTGCTTCCACATTCGCACAGTCTGTCGGGTCAACGTTCCATACAAGATCGACCTCCCCTGCCTCAAGAGCGATCGTTCTTGCACTTCCCTCCGGGATTACGCGGACGGTAATGGAAGTTGCGATCGGTTCCTCACCCCAGTATTTTTCGTTCTTTGTCAGGGTGTAGTGGTCATTCGGAACCCACTCCGTAACCGTGAACTCACCGGATCCGAGTACATTGTCCACATCGCCGTAAGCATCGCCCGCTGCTGTGACAGCTGCCTCAGAAACGATACTTAAGTTTGTCTGGGTCGCGATCGTCTTGAATGCTGCGTATGGCTGTGTAAGCTTGAAGGTTACATGGTAATCATCGTCCGCGATAACCTCTGCGATCTTTGAGGTATTGGACTTTGTCTTCGGCATATCCTTCGCACGGTCAAATGTAAATTTGACATCCTTCGCTGTTACCGGTGTTCCGTCTGAGAAACATGCATCCTCCCGAAGCTTGTAGGTGTACTCTGTATCGCTCTTCATCTCAAAGCTCTCAGCAAGATCCGGAACAAGGTTTCCTTCCTCATCAATATCCATCAGAGTGCTGTATACGTGATGGATCAGTACTCCGGATGTGGTATCCTGCTGTCCTGCCGGATCCAGTGTTACAACGTCTGCGCCCATAGCCACAACGATATCTGTCTTTGTGATCTCACCGCTTCCACCGTTATCGGTAGCTGTCTGCGCGCTGCCGCCTGCCGGTGTGCTTGTAGACTGACCAGCGTTTCCCCCTCCGCAGGCTGTAAGGATCATAGCTGCTGCCATTGCCATTGCAGTTGTTCTTGCAATACCCCTTCTTTTCATTCACAAATTCCTCCTGTTATTTTCTTCCGCTCCCCACAGCGGTCGCACTTCATAACGGTAGCATATGTCAGTGTTCACTATACCCGTCATGCAGTACTTAGTTCGTTCTTATGAACCAAGAATAACAGTTTTGAACAAATTTGTCAATAATTTTCAATTTATATAGGGTTATTTTAGCAATTTTAACAAATTATTGTTATCTTTTTTGTATTGTATTTACTATACTCCTATTATGTTGATAGGTTGGCCTCTCCGAAGATCCGCCGCCTATAAACCGTCTTTAACGAAGTCAGTGCTGCCGATCGCACTTCTCACTTCCGAGAGGCGCCCACGGCGTTTATTCGTCTCCTCCGGGTTATCCATGGCAGAGAAATATATCAGGGCGTTCGCCACAGACATATATCCCATCACAGAATTATAAAAGAACAGGTCGTGGTTATTGCAGGTAAAGACGGTCGTTCCGTAGGACGCAATCGGTGAAGTTCTCTGATCCGTGATGGCGATCTGTGGGATCTTCTTCTTATCGAGATATCTTGCGGTATTTACGATATGTTTCGCGTATCCGGGTGCGGAAAAGATGATCGCGCAGTCCTCCGGCGTAGCGTGGGCTAGATAGTTATTGTAGAGAGCCCGGCTCAAATTCGAGAGATCGAGCGCCTCCAGCCCCAATGTCAGGAGTCTTCTCGTCGTGTAGGCACAGAGCCCTGTCACCAGCTCGCTTCCCACTACATAGATCGTCCGGGACTGTCTGATGATGGCCACTGCGGAGAGGATATCCTTTAAGGAGACCTGTTCAAAGGTCTTCGCGATCACATTTTTCTCGTTCGTGACAAACTCCCGGAACATTTCTTCCTTATCGTGGTCACCGTACCGGATCCCGCCCACATGGTCCGCGATCCTGTTCAAACCGTCCCCATGGACAAGTCTCGTCTGCAAATGCTCCCGCAGACGGTTCTTCATCTCCACGAAGCTCTGGGCACCGATCTTCTTTGTGAACCTTAATATGGTCACCTCTGTCACACCCAGTGTCTCCGAAAGCTCTTTCAAAGAGTAAAAGCAGACCTGATCCGGATATTTGAAGATAAAATCCGCGATCCTTTTCTGAACCGGGCTGAGTTTTTCATAGCTTGCGTTTACTTCTTCGAGAATTCCCATGCTCATCTCCTCCTGTTTTACTATTCAGCCCTATCCCCATTTTATCAGCGAATTCTCTGAATAGTTATAATTCACTATACATCTTACTATACATGATAGTGACATTATAACCGAACAATCCATGCATTTCCAGTATTTTTTGTGTAATTTTCAAAGAATGTGTCCTTACACCTCCGGGCATCCGTGAGCCGCTTGCGGCGATCTGCATCTTCGCACGGGTGTGTGTCATTGAAAAGGGGGCAGACACCTTCATGCCTGCCCCCGTCTTTCACATTTTAAATATTATCAATCTTCATAGTGGCAGTTGCCAAGGTAGTGCTGTGCGCCCTTGTGAAGCTTGAATCCCTTTAAGTCTGCGCGGACACCGACATTGTCGTTTTTGTAGTATAACGGACACCACGGGGAGATCTCGTGGAGATATACCTGAAGCTCTTTGTAGAACTCCATACGCTTGGTATCGTCACTCTCTTTCTGTGCGTTGATGATCAGCTCATCGACTTTATCATCGGTTAAGAATGCACGGTTACCGGTTGCTCCATGGTTTCCGGAATAGAATAACTGGTAAGTACTTCCATCCGCGTCAAAGCTTGAATTCGACCATCCGAGGAGGAACATCTCATGTTCACCTGCATTCAGGGAATCGAGAAGAGCGCCCCACTCATAGGTAGAGATATCAACGGTGATTCCAACCTCCGCAAGCTGTGCCTGAATGATCTGGGCGGAACGGGTACGAACGTCACCGTTTACATAGATCTTGCATTCGAATCCATTCGGATAACCGGCTTCCGCAAGAAGTTCTTTCGCCTTCGCCGGATCATACGGATAAGCTTCCACCTCGTCGGTCCAGCCCGGGATCATCGAGTTGATGTAGCTGTTTGCTACAGTTCCACGCCCCTCAATGATCGTATCAACAAATGTCTGTTTATCAAGCGCGTAGTTGATGGCCTGTCTGACTCTCACATCCTTGAATTTCTCTTTTGTCGTATTCATACCGAGATATTCGATGGAAGAAGACGTCTGGCTCAACAGCGTCACATCCGGGTTTGCCTCGATGTTCGCGCAGTCTGTCGCGTCAACGTTCCATACAAGATCGACCTCTCCTGCCTCAAGGGCAATGGCGCGGGCGCTTCCCTCCGGGATCACGCGGCAGGTGATCGTTGTCGTGATCGGCATCTCACCCCAGTATTTTTCGTTTCTTGCAAGGGTGTAGTGGTCGTTCGGAACCCACTCGGTAACCGTGAACTCACCGGATCCGAGAATGTTGTCAACATCACCGTAGGACTCTCCCGCTGCTGTGACCGCTGCCTCGGAAACAATACTAAGGTTCGACGAAGTAACAATGGTCTTAAATGCCGCATACGGCTGTGTCAGCTTGAAGGTAACATGGTGATCGTCATCCGCGATAACCTCTTCGATCTTGGAGGTATTGGATTTCGTCTTCGGCATATCCTTCGCGCGGTCATACGTAAACTTTACATCCTTCGCTGTGACCGGCGTACCATCGGAAAAGCATGCGTTCTCTCTCAGGGTGAAGGTATATTCCGTATCGCTCTTCATCTCGTAGCTCTCTGCCAGATCCGGAACAAGGTTGCCATCGTCATCGACATCCATCAAGGTACTGTACACATGTTTCATAAGTACACCGGAAGTGGTATCCTGCTGTCCTGCCGGATCCAGTGTCACGACGTCAGAGGCCTGGGCAAAGACGATATCTGTCTTTGTGATATTTCCGCCGCCGGAGCTTTCCGCTGTCGCCTGAGTCTCACTGCCGCCTGCCGCCGCGGTCGTTGCCGCCGCATTGTTTCCGCCTCCGCACGCTGTCAGCACCATTGCTGCTCCGACAACGGCTGCCACCGATCTCGCTGCTGTTCTTTTTCTCATTCACATGCCCTCCTTCAAATTATTTCTGTTTCGTCAGAGTGTTATTGGTAATCCGTGAATGTAAATATTTACTATACCTATATATACACTCTTTTCTGAATTTCATGATTAAAGAATATCATTTTCTAGTATTTTTGTCAATAAAGTTTTCCTTTCTGCGCATTTTTTGTTTAATTTGTTTATTTTATTTGGTTTCAGCAATTCTATAGCCATAATCTGTTTACAATTTGTTCAAAATTGACAAAGAGGGATTTCTGCTATGTATAGTAAACGCTAACACTTTCCGGTTCTCAGATCTCCAGATGGATCATTTTCCCCTCTATTTTCTCAAAAGGGCGGGATCAAAAAGATCCCGCCCCAAATTTCTCCGAATATTTATATTATCAGAAATTTATTAAACGATTTGATTACTCCTGATTTCGCTGTATCTATTCTTCGTAATGGCAGTTACCAAGATAATGCTGTGCGCCTGCATGAAGAGTAAATCCCTTTAAGTCTGCGCGCACACCAACGTTATTCTCTTTGTAGTATAACGGACACCACGGAGATTCTTCATGAAGTACAAACTGGAGTTCTTTGTAAAGCTCCATACGTTTTGACTCTTCGCTCTCCCGCTGTGCAGAAAGGATCAGTTCATCCACCTTGTCATTTGAGAAGAATGCGCGGTTTCCGGTTGCCCCATGGTTTCCGGAATAGAATAACTGATAGGTGCTTCCGTCCGGATCAAAGCTCGTATTGGACCAGCCAAGAAGGAACATTTCGTGTTCGCCTGCATTTAAAGTATCAAGAAGGGCACCCCACTCATATGTGGAAATGTCGACCTTGATTCCTACATCCGCAAGCTGAGCCTGAAGAATCTGCGCGGAACGGGTACGGAGATCGCCATTTACAAAGATCGTGCATTCAAATCCATCCGGATATCCGGCCTCTGCTAACAATTCTTTCGCTTTTTCCGGATCATACGGATAAGCTTCCACTTCGTCGGTCCAGCCCGGGATTGCTGCATTGATATAGCTGTTTGCTACAAGACCGCGTCCTTCAATGATCGTGTCAACGAAGGTCTGCTTGTCAAGGGCGTAGTTGATAGCCTGACGGACTCTCTTATCAGAAAACTTTTCTTTCTGGGTGTTCATTCCCACGTAGTCAATACCTGTTGACGGCTGCGAAAGAAGTTTTACGTCAGGATTTGACTCTACATTTGCGCAGTCTGTCGGATCTACGCTCCATACAACATCAAGCTCGCCTGCTTCAAGGGCGATCGTGCGGGCGCTTCCCTCCGGGATCACACGACAGGTAATAGAGGTTGCGATCGGCATCTCCCCCCAATAATTATCGTTTCTTACCAGCGTATAATGATCGTTTGGCACCCACTCTGTTACTTTAAACGGCCCTGATCCGAGAAGATTATCCACATCACCGTATGAATCTCCCGCTTCCGTCACGGCTTTCTCTGAAAGGATACTCAGGTTGTGCTGTGTTACGATTGTTTTAAATGCCGCGTACGGCTCTGTCAGTTTAATCGTTACCTCATGATCCCCATTTACAATAACCTCCTCGATCTTTGAGGTATTCGATTTTGTCTTCGGCATTTCCTTCGCGCGGTCCAGAGAGAATTTAACGTCCTGAGCTGTCACCGGAGTGCCGTCCCAGAAGCAGGCATCCTCGCGGAGTTTAAACACATACTCCGTGTCGCTCTTCATCTCATAACTTTCTGCCAGATCCGGAACAATCTTTCCTTCATTATCAACGTCCAAAAGCGTACTGTACGCATGTTTCATCAGCACACCCGAAGTCGTATCCTGTTGCCCCGCAGGATCAAGCGTAACGATATCCGCCGCCTGGCCGACAATGATATCTGTTTTTGTGATCTTCCCGCTTTCTGCACTCTCAGAAGCCGTCTGAGTCTCTCCTCCGGAAGAGGCACCTGTCGTAGGCGTTGTAGTGTTTCCGCCTCCACAGGCTGTGAGCACCATTGCTGCTCCCATAAGTGCCGCCATCGACCTCGCTGCTGTTCGTTTTTTCATTCGCATATCTTCCCTCTTATTTTCAGACAGGTATCTCATCTGCACTGTCCTTCTCAAAATTTATGAGATAAGAATATCACCATTTGTCACTTATTGTCAATTAAATTCACGGTTTTACGTTTTTTTTGTTTATTTTGTATAATTTATTTTCTGTTTTTTGACATTATGTACATGGGCGAGGAATATATGTCTTTATTGACTCTTGGAAGCAAAAAAGGCACTGAAAGCCGTTTCCGCTTAGGAAGCGACTTTCAATGCCTCAATCTGCTGTAGCAGGTCCCAGTCTCTATCACATGTCTGAACTGCTGCTCTTATTTATTGTAACTGTTCACTGCATTCAAGCTTATGCTTTACTGCAATCAACGCAGCAGATGCGCAGACCTGCTGAATCATTACTTTTTATTTTACAACAAGGTTTACAATCTTCTTCGGAACATAGATCTCCTTCACGATGTTTCCGGTGATCTTTCCTTCTACCGCAGCTTTACCCGCAGCGATCGCATCCTCTTTTGCGATGTCAGCCGGAACCATGATGACTGCTTTGACCTTACCGTTTACCTGTACGGCAACCTCGATCTCATCGTCCTTCATGGCTTCCTCATCGCACTCCGGCCAGGTCGCATGGAATACGCTGTCTGTACCGCCAAGCTCTCTCCAGAGCTCCTCGCCGAGATGCGGAGTGAACGGAGCCAGCAGGATCACGAAGGTCTTTAAGGTCTCCTTGTCGATTCCGCCTTCCTTCTTTGCAACGTCTGTGAGCTTGTTGCAGTACTCCATGAATCCGGATACCACAGTATTCAGGCTGAACTGGTTGAAACGTGTCTCGATATCGTAGACAAGCTTGTGGCGGAGCTTCACCATCTCCTTTGTCTCTTTGATATCCTTGTCCTTGCTGTCCATCACAAGGTTGTAGAAACGATTTAAGAATCTGGCAACACCCTCGATTCCTCTGTCATCCCACTCGGCGTCGAGTTCCGGCGGTCCAACAAAGAGCTCATACATTCTTAACGCGTCGCAGCCGTAATCTCTTACGAGGTCATCCGGGGAAACGACATTTCCCTTGGACTTACTCATCTTGATACCGTTCTTACCGGTGATCATGCCCTGATTGAACAGCTTCTTGAACGGTTCATCAAAGTCAACCACTCCGATATCATATAAGAATTTCGTGTAGAATCTGGAGTACAGGAGGTGAAGAACGGCATGCTCAACACCGCCGATATACATATCTACCGGAAGGTACTTGTCTGCTTTCTCTTTGGATACGAGTTCCTGATCGTTCTTGTTATCGACATAACGTAAGAAGTACCAGGAGGAACCAGCCCACTGAGGCATTGTGTTTGTCTCACGCTTTGCCGGAGCACCGCAGCACGGGCATGTGGTGTTTACCCAGGAGTCGATTGCCGCAAGCGGGGACTCACCGGTACCGGTCGGCTGATAGCTCTCAACCTCCGGAAGCTTTAACGGAAGTTCATCCTCCGGAACCGGAACATTGCCGCACTTCGGGCAGTGAACGATCGGGATCGGCTCGCCCCAGTAACGCTGACGGGAGAATACCCAGTCACGAAGCTTGTAGTTCACGGTCTTCTTACCGATTCCCATCTTCTCGATGATGTGCGGAGCTTCCTTCTTTAATACGGAGGATTCCATGCCGTTCCACTCGCCGGAGTTGATCATGGTTCCCTTCGCGTCCGTGTAAGCCTCTGTCATGTTCTCGATCTCTTTGCCGTCCTGGGCGATAACCTGAATGATCGGGAGACCGAATTTCTTTGCGAACTCAAAGTCACGGTCATCATGGGCCGGTACGCACATGATCGCGCCTGTACCGTAGTCAGCAAGTACATAGTCTGACAGCCAGATCGGAACCTCTCTGCCGTTTAACGGGTTGATGGCGTAGGAGCCTGTGAATACGCCTGTCTTTTCCTTGCCCTGAAGACGGTCAACGTTGGACTTCATGGAAGCGTCGAAGATGTACTTCTCTACTGCTTCTCTTGTCTCGTCTGTCGCCAGCTCTTTCGCAAGTTTGTGCTCCGGGGAGAGAACCATGAATGTCGCACCGTGGAGCGTATCCGGTCTTGTCGTGTAGACGGTGATCTTCTCGTCACGTCCTTTAACCGGGAAATCTACCTCTGCGCCGTAGGATTTACCGATCCAGTCTGTCTGCATCTTTTTAACCTTCTCCGGCCAGTCGAGCTTGTCGAGGTCGTCTAAGAGACGGTCTGCATACGCTGTGATCTTTAACATCCACTGGCGGAGGTTCTTCTTTGTAACCGGTGTGCCGCAGCGCTCGCAGCAGCCGTTTACGACTTCCTCGTTCGCGAGGCCTGTCTTACAGGACGGGCACCAGTTGATCGGGAATTCCTTCTCGTATGCGAGTCCTTTCTTGAACATCTGGACGAAGATCCACTGGGTCCATTTGTAGAAGGACGGATCTGTGGTGTTTACTTCCATATCCCAGTCATAGAGCGCTGCGATCTGGTTGATCTGACGCTTGATATTTTTGATGTTGGACTCTGTGGAGATTGCCGGATGAACGCCCATCTTGATCGCGTAGTTCTCAGCCGGAAGACCGAACGCATCCCATCCCATCGGGTGGATCACATATTTTCCCTTTAATAACTGATAACGGCTCCATACATCGGAGATTACATAACCTCTCCAGTGACCTACATGAAGTCCGCTGCCGGACGGATACGGGAACATATCCAGGCAGTAATATTTTTCTTTCTTTCCATCATTGACATTGATCGGATTCTTTTCCCAGTTCTCACGCCACTTGCTCTCAATGGCGGTGTGGTTGTACTGTGCCATGACGCTTTTCTCCTCCATTTCATATCGTTGAAGGCGGTACAAAAATACGCTCCGCGGATTTCGCCCGCCGCCGCTGCATTTACCAGAATCCGGGAGCTGCCCGGTCCTGTTCGATTGCCTGACAGCTTTTCCGGCTGCCGGACAACAAAAAAGTCCCTCTATCTCTATCATAATTTTATAGAGACGTGGGGGACTTAGATTCTCACGCGGTACCACTCTATTTCATACAGGGCTTTCACCCGTATGCACTCATTTTCCGATAACGGCGGAAACCGGCAATGCCTATCTGAGGATATCCGCAGACAGCGTATCGTTTTCCGCTGCTCTGCCCGCTCTTTCAGCATGCTGCTCCGAGGCGAGTTCGGAAAGCTTCTGGACTCTGCCTCGCACCGCCCGGCAGTTCTCTGTACCCCATCTTCTCTCTTACTGTTCCTCTTCGACGCATTTTAACTCAATAAATTTACCATAGAATCCCGGTTCTGTCAAGGTGTCATGCATGGTTCGATTCTATCAGGAATGCGCTCCTATTGGAAAACCGGTTGACTTTTTGAGAGTTCTTATATAGTATGGAAGGACAGGTCTCGACCTGAATTATATCAGAAAAAGCGGCCTTGCGGCATTTTTTCATCTGCCCACCGCATAAATACAAGGGGGATATCCATGGAATACATCCACAATCTGATCTGGCTCTGCCCGCTCCTCTTCATTGCGGGATTTATCGACTCTATCGCCGGGGGAGGCGGCCTAATCGCGCTTCCGGCTTATATGATGTGCGGAATGCCGATCTACTACGTTTACGGCTGCAACAAGTTCCAGTGCGCCTTCGGAAGCACCGTGGCGGCATGGAAATACTTTAAAAACGGCTGTCTCGACCTTAAGATCACGCTGATCAGCGCCGTGACCTCGTTCCTCTGCTCCATGCTCGGAACCAGAATCATCTTTTACCTCAAAGAGGAACAGATCCGCTCGATGTTAATGGTGCTGCTTCCACTCACCGCGATCCTCGTGATCTTTATGAAGAACGCCTGGAACTATACCGATACGAAAAAGCCGCTGATCCTGCCGAATGTGCTCCGCGCCCTCTTTATCGGAATGACCATCGGCCTTTACGACAGCCTCTACGGACCGGGCGGCGGCACGATCGCCATGCTGCTCTTCACGTTTCTTTTAAAATACGATGTCCGCACGGCCTCCGGAAATGCGAAGCTCACGCTGATCGTTTCCAACTACACAGCGCTTCTCTCCTATATCCTTTCCGGAAACGTGTTCTACATGATCGCGATCCCGTGTGCCGTAAGCAACGTTCTCGGAAACTACATCGGTGCCGGCTTCGCCATCAAAAACGGTGCGAAGATCATCCGGCCGGTAATGATCTGCGTGGTGACGGTGCTGATCATTAAGATTATTCTTGGAAAATAATTAAAATGCCCTGGTTATATCCAATGTGTTTCCACTTTAGGAAACCAGGATCTGACCCAGGGCATTTTTCTTTGGCCCAATGGCAAAACTGACAGTGCTGCTTTTCTAAACAGTACTGTCAGTTTGGAAATTTTATATTTCTTAGTTAAATCCGAAAAACTTCTGCGCGATCTTATATCCCGCGATGGAGAGGGATCTTCCGCCTTTTCCCGGAAGGTTCATGCCCTGTCCCAGGAAGCCCCAGCGGAGTCGCAGGTAGAGCGCCGGATTAGATTTCTTCAGCTCTTCCCACAGCGCTTTTTTCTTTGCCATATTCTCCTCACTGCCGGACTTAATAGCCAGGATCGAGCAGATAACCATCATGATCTCCAGGTAGCGGACCATATAGTGGCGGAGCTTCCGGTTCTGGATCTTTGTCACATCGTAGTAGCCAAGCATCAGCTTCGTCACGCGGATCTGCTGGTCAATTCTCCCGATCATGACCTGTTCGTTAACAGACTGGTCTGAGCGACCGATAAAGTAGCGGTAGAAGTTCACATTAAGATAGTACATCGTATGTACATGCGGGAGCGGCTCGTAGACAAAGATATTGTCCACATAGAACGTGTGCTCCGGAAGCTCCAGCTTGCAGTCCCTTAAGAGCTCGGTGCGATAGATCACGGAGTGCATCAGGATATACTGTCCTGCCACGAACACCTTCACATCGTTCCAGCTAAAGAGTTCATCTTTCGGAAGCGCCAGCTTATAGCTCATAACCTTCTTGTGTCTTGCGCCCTGTTTCTCATAGACAAAGTTTGTGATCAGCATATCGAGGGTATCTTTTCCGTAGACGAAGCGGCGCAGGGTGTCAAGCACCTGTCTGTATGCCTGCTCATTGACCCAGTCATCACTGTCCACGACCTTAAAATAGATTCCGGTAGCGGCCTTTAATCCCGCATTCACTGCAGCGCCGTGTCCGCCGTTCTCCTGATGGATCGCTTTGCAGATCCCCGGATATTCTTTCTCGTAGCGGTCAGCGATCTCGGCCGTATTGTCTTTTGTGGAACCGTCGTCCACGATCAGGATCTCCACTTCATTTCCGCCCGGAAGCAGAGACTTGATACAATTTTCCATATACGCCGCTGAATTGTAGCACGGAATTGCTATCGATAACAGCTTCAAAATTGTTTCCTCCTTACGTTCCCCGGATGGGGAATTTTTCGTTACCGGCTGTGTGGAACACGGGCGGCAGCGATTTTCGACTCAGTTGTTCTTATTTTAGCATAAATTATCTGAAAAAGCAAAAAATTATTTCTTTCGATTCTCTTTCGTTCCAGTACAAGATTCATTCGCTAAGTTTCTGCTTCCGCAGAACCATGCGAAATTTTCAGTTCAAAATTTTTCTGCCTGTATCCCATCATAAAACTTTGAGTTTTTTCTTCCATAATCACTTAAAATATGATAAAATATCTGAAAATACATAAAAGCAGGCCGCTTTCTACCGATCCGCGGGAAAAACTTATCCGCGGCTTCCGCTTAAGCAGATCTGCCCAACGATATCGGTATGTAATAGAAATGAGGGATTCGATATGGCAAAGAAAAGACTTGTTTTAGCACTTGGACATGACGCTCTCGGAACGAACCTTCCGGAGCAGAAAACAGCCGTTACAAAGACGGCGAAAGCCATCGCTGATTTTATTCAGGACGGCTGGCAGGTTGTGATCACCCACGGAAATACTCCGCAGCTCGGTATGATCCACACCGCGTTAAATGAATTTGCGAAAAATCATGAAGGTTACACTCCGGCTCCGATGTCTGTCTGCTCCGCAATGAGTCAGGGATATATCGGCTACGATCTCCAGAATGCTCTCCGTTCTGAGCTTATCAAACGCGGCATCTACAAGGCCGTATCTACGATCTTAACGCAGGTCACGGTTGACCCGTACGATGAGTCCTCCTACACTCCTATGAAGGTAGTTGGGCGTGTGATGAACGCTGAGGAGGCGAAGGAGGAAGAGGCAAAGGGCAACTTCGTTGTAAAGGAAGGCGAAGGCTATCGCCGTATCGTTGCCGCTCCGAAGCCGGTTGCGATCGTCGAGATCGATGCGATCCGCGCTCTTGCAGACGCTGACCAGCCAGTGATCGCCGCAGGCGGCGGTGGAATCCCGGTTATGGAACAGGGCTCCCACTTAAAGGGTGCCAGTGCTGTGATCGAGAAAGACCGTGCGGCAGGACTTCTCGCAAAAGAGCTTGACGCCGATGTCCTGATGTTCATCACAGGTGTTCCGAATGTCGTATTAAATTACGGCAGTGATCGCCCGATCAACATCGATAAGATGACAACAACTGACGCAGCCCGCTATGCCGGAGAAGGCCACTTTAAGACAGGTTCCATGCTGCCGAAGGTTGAAAGCTCCATCGACTTCATCAACGCAGGAAAAGGACGCCGTGCGATCATCACTTCCCTTGACGGTGCAAAGGGCGCACTGGCAGGCAAGGGCGGCACTACGATCCAGTAGGCAATACATTCTGATTTGACTCAGGTCAATCTGATTTTAATCCGGAACAAACAAAAATATGACCCCAGGGAGTTCTATATTTGAACTTCCCTGGGATCTTTTTTTTCAAAAAAAGACCCGCCGGAAGACTTTCTCATCTTCCGCGGGTCTTTCATTATTCTATAAATTGTTACCCAATCAGATAATAACATGTGCCGGGCACTTTGCCGCACACTTGCCGCAGCCGGTACACTTTGTGTAATCGATCACAGCAACGTTGTTATCCATATGGATCGCATCGAACTCACACTGCTTTGTGCAGAGTGTACATCCGATACAGCCTGCCTCGCAGACCTTCTTGACAGCCGGTCCTTTGTCGTGGGAGCTGCACTGTACGAGGTGGTTTGCCTTGTACGGAACAAGCTCGATCAGATGACGCGGACAAGCCTCCGCGCACTTACCACAGGCAACGCACTTCTCCTTGTCGACAACGGCAACACCGTTTACAACATGGATCGCGTCAAACTGACATGCCTTCACACAGCTTCCGGAACCGAGACATCCGTAGTTACATCCCTTGGAGCCGCCGCCCGGAACTGCGTCTGCGATCTTGTGACAGTCGTCAATACCATAATAGTTGTATTTCACGGTTGCCTTATCGCAGGTACCTTTACATTTTACAAATGCAACCTTCTTCTCAGTGGAACCAGCCTCAACGCCCATGATCGCAGCGATCTTTTCTCCTACCGGAGCGCCGCCGACCGGACACTGGTCAACCTTTGCCTTGCCCTCTGCAATTGCTTTTGCAAGAGCGTCACAGCCTGCGTAACCGCAGCCGCCGCAGTTGTTGCCCGGAAGTTCTGCACGAACCAGAATTTCCTTCTCATCTACTTCTACTTTAAACTTCTCGCTGGCGATTCCAAGGAGTACGCCGATGACGATACCGACGATACCGACAACCGCAGCAGCGATGATAATGCCTGTCATGTTCATCTCTCGTTCCTCCTTAAATCATTCCGGAAAATCCGAAGAGAGCGATCGACATTAAGCTTGCTGTGATCAGAACGATCGGGGATCCCTGGAAAGCGTGCGGCACATCATTGTGCTCAATCTTCTCACGGATACCTGCAAGCAGGACGATGGCGATCAGGAATCCAACGGAAATACCGATACCGTTTACGACACTCTGAATGAAGTTGTAGCCCTTCTGTACGTTTGTCAGCGCAACACCGAGAACCGCACAGTTTGTTGTAATTAACGGAAGGTATACGCCGAGGGCCTCATAAAGGCTTACCATGTTCTTCTTTAAGAACATCTCAACGAACTGTACCAGAGCCGCGATTACAAGGATAAATACGATCGTCTGTAAATACTCGATATGGAGCTTTACAAGAACGAAATCATAAACAAGGCTTGTGCAGGCGGATGCGATCGTAATAACGAATACGACTGCAGCGCCCATACCAGCTGCTGTCTCTGTTTTCTTGGATACACCAAGGAACGGGCAAAGACCGAGGAACTGGCTTAAAACAACGTTATTCACCAGGGCAGAACCGATGGCGATCAATAAAAGTTCTTTCATTTCTCCATTTCCTCCTTAATTTTCTTTGCCGGCGTCTGCTGCTTCAGTCTTAGCTGCCTCTGCCGCTTTTGCAGCCTCAGCTGCCTTCTTAGCTGCGAGAGCCTTCTCTGCTGCTGCCTTCTTTGCTGCCGCTGCGGCTGCTGCCTCCTCTGCCTTCTTCTCAGCAAGAGCAGCATGGTTTGTCATGCTGACACAGCCTGCACAGCTTGCGCAGTTACCGCCGCATACAAGGTCAGACTTCGGTGCGTCACCATTGGTCGCGCATGGAAGACGGAGCTTGTTCTGGATCGCGGAAAGCATAGCCAGAGTGAACAGAGCACCCGGCGCAAGGATGATGATGGAAATGTGGTAAGCTTCCGGAATGATGGTGTGCCCGAAGATCGCACCTGCACCGAAGAACTCACGGCACATACCGATGACGGTAAGGGAAAGAGAGAAACCAAGTCCCATACCAAGACCATCGAAGAAAGATTCAACCGGACCGTTTTTGCAGGCATATGCCTCTGCACGGCCAAGGATGATACAGTTAACAACGATAAGCGGGATATAAATACCCAAAGATGCATACAGGGACGGAACATAACCCTGCATTAAGAGCTGTACGACTGTAACCAGGCTGGCTACGACTACGATGAAGGCCGGAATACGGACTCTGTCCGGAATGATCTTACGCAGTGCGGAAATCAGCAGGTTGGAAAACATCAGTACGGCTGTTGTGGAAAGTCCCATGCCGAGACCGTTGATGGCGGATGTTGTCGTCGCAAGAGTCGGACACATACCTAACATCAGGATGAAGGTTGGGTTTTCCTTGATAATACCGTTATATAAACGTTCTACGCATTTATTCATGAATGCCCACCTCCTAGTTTAAGCAGTTATGCAGATAGTATAAAGCTGCATTGACTGCGTTTGTTGTAGCGTTTGATGTGATGGTGGCACCGCTGATGGC
>Ga0129311_1000032_pt1 | contig 141618 bp, 205 predicted proteins | sample Go1ome_FD_94435 | JGI IMG/M metagenome (GOLD analysis project Ga0129311, IMG submission 94435) | Western lowland gorrila individual fecal microbial communities from Wisconsin, USA - Go1022B metagenome | ecosystem: Host-associated > Mammals > Digestive system > Large intestine > Fecal | place... | reverse complement strand
TTTTAAGAATTTAGAAATAATTTACAAATGCTTAGAAAGCCCATAATATCAAGGTTTGTAACGAGTTTATGCATGGTTTAATCCACTTCAGCCCCTAATTTATTTATTTATTCATATATTTCATTTACATGTTGAAAATACGGGGTTTTTGAGGTATCAAATGCTGTTTGACACCATTTTTACACCATTTCGTCAAGCAGACTCATTTGTTCTTTGAGAGATTCGCTTTCAACATGGCAGTAGAGATTCATGGTTATAGCTAAATTGCTATGACCAAGAATCTTCTGCAAACTCTTTGGGCGCATACCTTTTGCAATAGCTTTTGTTGCGAAGGTATGCCTCATTTCATGTGGAGTAAATGGTTTAAAACTTAATTCTGAATTTTTTTCATTTATTCTGTTACTGGCGGTTTTAATTGATCTAATAATATTTTTAGTATTAAGTGGTCTGTTGTGTATACTACAAAATACTAGATCTTCAAAATCATCACGAGCTTTATATTTTACTTCAATACTTGATTTTATTTCTTTTTGATTTTTGAAAGCTTCATTAACCTTTTTTGTCATTGGGATTTCTCTAATTCCTGATTCTGTTTTAGGCAAATGAAATTCATAACAACCTGCACCATTTCCACCGACTGAAACAAGTGTTTTTTCAATATTAATAGTATTATTTTCAAAGTTAATACAATCCCATGTAAGACCAAGTATTTCACCCGATCTCATTCCTGTTCCTAATGCGACAACTATAAAATTATACAATTTACGGTTGTTAATAATTGTATCTTGTAAAATTGTTTCGATTTCTTTATCAGTCAAAACTCTTCTTTCTTTTTTTGCTGTATTAGATACAGTTATTTTTTTACCTTTTTCTTTTTTGACTGTTTTGCTTGTTTTAATATTAATATCAGTAGCAAAATTTGTCGTAATTAATTTTGATTTTAAAGCACTCTTCATCATATTATTAAAAACAATTTTGCTCGTTTTTCTCATATTATCAGTGCTTAAATTATTAAATACTTTTTGTACGACTATTAGGTTCAGATCATTAAGCTTTCTCCATCCAAGTTCCTCTCTTAACCTATTATAATTATATCTGTAGGTTCTTAGAGTTGTATTTCTACAATTTACTTTACATGTAACAATCCATTCTTCAAACCATTCATCTAACGTCATAGATGAACTTACAACATTAACTTGTTTCTCATCTTGATACTGTTCTTCTCGTAACCTTCTGGTGATTTCCGTAATTGTTTTGGCATAAATAGTTTGACGGTTGCCAAATCTATTTATAAAACGTGCTTGATACCTCCCATCTTTTCTTTGAGAAATTCCTGTTCCTAATTCCTTACCATTTAGGGATTTACCCATAAACATCTTCCTTTCTTTTAGGTAAAAAATAAGGACAGAATTAAGTCATCTGTCCCTATTTTAACACTATAATTATTTTCTATCAAACAAATTGTTTTAATTAACAGATTATTTGTTCGCTCAACCACTTGTCCAATCGCCCTTTATGAGCATATAATCTATTACCTATATGTACTGTAAATCCATTTTTATAATCATGTAATAATTCTCTAGCTTTAGTCTCCCCTATACTTAAATAAATACATAATTCTTTAACAGAAAGTAAAGCTTTTGAATTAAAATCTTCCATAATATCACCTTTTAGTTCTTGCCAGATGAACCAAACCCACCCCTACTGTTTTCATCAAGATGTTCAACTATTTCAAAACCAACACGAGGCATTTTCTCCATAATTCGGAACTGACATATTCTATCGTTCTTATTTATTGTAGTATCTTCCATAGCTAATGCAGGATAGAACCACTGATCTGAGTCTCCACAATAGCTGTTATCAATAACGGCAAAACAATTTGTCTGTATGATTTTGAAATTCTTGTATGTACTGCTACGTGGAACAATATTCGCTTCATAACCTTCTGGTAACTTCATTCCTACTCCTAATGGAATCAAATGAAATTCCCCTTTCTTTAGATGTACCGTTTCCGCACTTCTAAGGTCTATCCAGTCCGATTTTTCCCCGTTTACGAAAGTTATTTTATCAATTTCATTGTCAAAATATTTGATTTTAATATTCATTATTTCTTCTCCTTGTTCTCTTTATTAAAAAAATAATTTTCTAAATCTTTAAAACTGTGATACTCTTTGACTGTCACTCCTATCCCAAATCCAAAAATAACTAATAGGATAACTAACAAAATATTAAGAAAAATTTTTCCTGTAATCATATTTAATTCCCCTCTATAATGTTTTTCTTTGTATAACAGTCTGAGCAAATAATCATGTCATTTGATAGTTTTATATAATTTCCTGTGATTACTTCTCCGCAAATATCACACTTTTTAGTTTCAAAAATATCAGAACAATTACAATAGGGACACACATTTAATTTTTCATAAGGTGGAGAATCTAATCCATGCTTTTCAATGTAAACAGTAGGATCGGTAAAGGTCGAATTACAGTTTGAACAAAAATACATTTAATCACTCCTTTATTTTTCTTTTGGTTTGTGAACCACCCAGAAGCTAAAGCTTCAGGGCTTCTTGCTTCATCGTCCTCGTAACCTACTAACTCTGCAAGCGTAAATTCCGATAGTTCCTACCGTACTAAAATATTTGTTATGCTGTTTCTTTTAATAACCGTAATCCTTCGTTAAGTATATTAATCGCAGCATTTATATCTCTATCATGTTTTGTGCCACATTTAGGACATATCCATTCCCTTACAGATAAATTTTTTGTTTCTGTATTGATATAACCACACACATTGCAAGGTTGACTACTCTTAGTAAATCTTCCAATCTTAATATACCGTCGATTATTCCATTTAGATTTATAACTTATCTGTCGAGTTAATTCATACCATCCACAATCTGAAATTGCTTTTGCAAGATTATGATTCTTTACCATATTGCTTACTGCCAAATCTTCACTAACTATTAGTTGGTTTTCCTGAACAAGTTTATGAGAGATTTTATGTAAGCTATCAATTCTTGTATTATGAATTTTCTCATGGATACGTGCTACTTTAATTCTTTGCTTATTCCAATTCTTGCTACCTTTTACTTTATGAGATAATTTTCTTTGTTCTTTTGCTAATTTCTTCTCATATTTCTTAGTAGTACGAATATTGTCATATTTTTCTCCATCAGAAGTGATAAGCAAATCTTTAATACCCAAATCCAATCCAATCATACTCCCTGTTGAAACCATTGGAATGTGTTCTGTTTCTACTAATATAGATACAAAATACTTCCCACTTGGGGTTTGAGAAATAGTTACAGACTTAATTTGTCCTTGAAATTCTCTGTGAATTTTTGCCTTTACCCATTTAAGTTTTGGAAGTTTGATTTTATTATCAGCAACTTCTATATTCCCATTTGTGAAATTAGTAGTATAACTTCTTTTAGGATTTTTCTTGCTCTTAAATTTAGGATAGCCTGTGTGTTCTTTGAAGAATTTCTGATACGCTGAATCCATATTATATACAGAATTTGTCAAAGCAAACTTATCAACTTCTTTGAGCCATTCGTATTCTTTTTTAAGAATCTGATTAACATAATTATTACAAGAAGTTTTATTCATAGATTGTTTGCTTTGCTCATATTTATCTTTTCTATATGATAGTGTTTGATTATAAACAAATCTACAACAGCCAAAAGTTTTATGAATCTGTTCCTCTTGTTCCTTGTTTGGATAAATTCTGCATTTATACGCTTTTAACATTTACCTATCACCTCACTTCCTACTATTATATTATCATATGCGATATATATTGTCAATAATATTATTGCAAGTAATATATATTTATGATAATATACTATGCAGGAGGTAATATACTATGAAAATAATAATTGACAATGTATTAAAACAACAAAACAAATCTCGTTACTGGTTAGCAAATCATACAGGAATTACTTATCCAAACATTACAAATCTTTGTAATAATAAAACATCAAGCATTAAATTTGAAATGATTGATAAAATTTGCAATGCTTTGGGATGTACTCCGAATGATATTTTTGAAGTATCTGATATTGATTAATTGTATTTGTATTTAGGCTCTTAACCCATCAGCTAAAGCTAATGGGATTGCGAGCCATTGGTTTTTCAATTATAATTTCAAATAAATCGTTTTCAAAACTTCTGTCTATCCCAAATTTAATATTCATAATTCGAGCATAATACGTAGTTTCGTTTTCATATGTAATTGGATATTCTTCATCGGGATATAACGTAAAATTTGGTGCTTTAATTTTTTTTAAGGGTTTAAGTTTTTTCATTTTTAACTCCTTTAGTTATACCTATTAAGATACTTTTTGAATAGGTTAATTGCATTTTTAATTATTAATAATATGGCTGTTTCCTCTTTCGGCAACTATCACTAATCCCTCTTAATGAGTTTTGTTTTCTACGCCTTAACCTTACTGGACATTTAACTAACATGCAAAGTTAGCACCATAATATTTGATTTAATTATTTAGTTAATTCTGCAATATCAAGAATATTCGAACCATCAGTCATAACTGTAGGAAGCTTACCATCCCATTTTTCCACTGCTGTCATTCTAATCATTTCGTCTGTTATCTGCTGTGATTTTAATTTATAAGCTTCTGCTTCAGCCTGTGCTTCTGTAATCTTCTGTTCAGCCTCTACTTTGATTCTCTCTAAATCCTGTTCGGCTTTAAGTGCCTGTTGCTGCGCTGTCTGTTTTGCTTCGATTGTTGCATTAAATTCAGAAGAAAAATCAAAGTCAATTATATTAAACTCGTCTATTGCTACACCATATTCCTTAACCTTTTCTTGTAGTGTTTCTTTCATTTTTGTTCCTGCAACAGATCTGTTTGTGATTAATTCTTCTGCTGAGAACTGAGAAGTAATTGCTTTTGAAGCCTCCTGAATAGCTGGACGAACAATTACATTTTCTACATCTTTGCCGATATTTTTATAAAGACTTGCTGAAGAACCCGGAATAATATGATAGTTTACGCTAAATGTTGATGAGACTGTCTGAAGGTCTTTTGAGCTACTTGTACCCTGTACATCTGTTCTTACAATATGATTATCAATATTCACAATCTTTGTTATAAAAGGTACTTTAAAATGAAGTCCTGCATCAAGTTCTTTATCCTGTACAGAACCTAAAACAACCTTAACGCCCGAATAACCTGCTGGTACAATAGTAAATCCGGTCGATGCAAGTATAACTAAGATTGCTACGATGGTGCTAATCGTAATTGTTCTCTTTGAAGAGTTTTTACTAAGTTTTATTTTTTCTTTTGTAAATGCTATTATTAATATAAGTATTATGATTGTAACTATAAATTTTATAATTGATGTTATCATTATGTATTTAATCCTTTCTTTGTTTGATTTAATCACAATATAATATAATCTTATTGTTTTTTATTGATTGCTTTACATCTATAACTCTCTGGTTTTTTGAACCAGCCCATTTTTTTGTTATATCTCTTTGCTCATCTATATATTCTCCATCTACAAGAATATCTGTATTGGAAATTATCTCATAACGTTTTTTATCATTTTCTGTAAAGAAAAATGTACCTTTTCCATCATGCCCTATACCATCTATAATATAATCTAATGTATAGCCTGTATAAAGCCAGATTGTTTTATTTGGGAACAGCTTACGGATTTCTTTAATTAGAAATAAAACGTCATCAAGATTATTTTCATATAGGGGATCTCCTCCGCTAAATGTAATTCCTGAAATATAGTCTTTAGATAATTCTGTAAATATTTCTTTTTTTGCAGTCTTGTCAAATTGAATTCCACCATTAGGATTCCAAGTTTGAGGGTTTTGACAATTGTAACAATGATGGGAACAGCCTGAGAGCCATAGTACGACTCTTAGACCATCACCGTTATTCATATCGTCATGTGTAATATTATGGTAATTAATATAAATCACACTCCTTACATTGATACCCTGTCTGCAATTTCTGCATTTTTAGCCTCATTATATCTTGTCTCCCCATGCACTCTTGTAAATCCCAAATAACCATTCATTCTATCAATTTTTGTAATCATGCTACTTCCACATTTAGGACATACATCCATTTCTACTTGCTGGTATCCGCAATCTTCACAGTAGCACATAGCAAGATTTACTCCTTCATAAAAACCTTTATCCATTGCTCGAAGAATGAGTGTTTTAATAGCTTCTTTGTTGTATCCTAGATTGTATCTGCAATACTGAATTTTCCCACCATTAAATAAATTCCAGAAACGTCCTTCTTTATCCTGTTTTTCAATAGGTGACATCTGCTCTGATACATGACAATGGAACGAATTACTTACATAAGGCTTGTCAGATACATTTTCAATGATTCCATAAATTTTGCGGAACTGTTCAATCTGAAGACCACACAGCGATTCAGCAGGAGTACCGTAAATTGCATATAAAATATGATCTTCCTCTTTAATTCGATTTGTATAATCGTTGATATATCGCATAACTTCTAATGCAAATTGTCCGTCTTCACGAATAGATTTGCCATTATAAAGTCTTTGCAATTCGTTCAATGCAGTAATACCATAGCTCATAGTCATTGGTGGAAGAATTGATTTAATTTTTTCTGTCGGTTTTAAATTACCGCCAAGTAAACCACCTTCACAAAAAGCAACTGGATTTACGCTTGCTCTTAATTCACCAATATAATCATATGTTCTTTTATGTAGTCCACGAATTAACTCAAGATAATAATCAAGAACCTCATAGAAATCTTTAGACTCCCTACGAGCCTTTGCAAGAATCATAGGAAGATGAAGAGAAACAACACCAAGATTGAAACGCCCTTCAAATATTGGTTTATCATTTTCGTCTACTGGATACATACCACCTTTTTCATACCAAGGTGAAAGAAATGCTCTACATCCCATTGGACTAACTACTCGTCCATATTTCTTATACATTTCTGAAACATATCCTTCGCCAGTTAATGATAACCAATCAGGATACATCGTTTTACTGCTACAATCTATTCCTGCATTAAATACATCCGCACTTGGATATTTGTCTGAGCCATCACCATGAAGTTTTTTATCATATAAAAATACAATCTTTGGAAATAATACAGGTCGTTTGAATCCATTCTTCCCCTGTCCTTCAGAATGAACTTTAAGAAGTGAAATAGCTGCCATTTTGCCGAACTTGGATGTTGCTAATCCAAGTGTCATCGTAACAAAAGGATAGTCACCTCGGCTTGATCCGACAGAATTTAACTTCATTTCGATGCCTTGCCATCCCTGTTCAAAGTCTCGCTGAACCTTATTCACAGCATATTCATCGGCTTCTTTTTCAAAATTAACATTGCTTAACGTGTCAAGGTACACTCCATCTGCTGCTTCTATTACATTAATAGTATTAAAAAATTCATCTTTATATTTTTCATATGATTTCTCTGCATATGGTTCAAGAATTTTATCTACTTCTGGAACTGTAAAACCCAAGTATGATTTTTCATCATACATGCACTATTTCTTCAATGATTGTTAATCATTGCCTTGCGCTTCGGTACAGGAATTTCACCTATATACCTACCATAATAATTACTATTATGCCACACGATTTGATAATGGTTTAACATTCAATTTATATTTCATACATTCTATTTCATTTATATAAGGTTTAACTATTGCTATAAATTTCCTAGCCTCTTTTGTGCCACAAATCAAAGAATAATGATTTCGCATTTTTCTTTGACCAAATTTTACGCCAAACCTATCATAAATAAAATCAATAATTATTTGATTTTCTTCTTTTGAAATACAAGTGGATATTGTTAGAACACTTTTTTTCTTAGTTGTAGAAATACTTCCATCATCTAAATACCAAATTGCTAACCCTAATTCATCTATCTTTTTTAATGCTTTTAATGAAAATGTTTTTATATCACTTTTATATAAACAATTTCTAACCGATATTAATGAATTACATGCATGTGTTCTAAATTCATAAGCACCATAACCATTATTATCAACATAATATATGTCACTACAACTGAATCCATAATGTTTTAATAATTTTCTTTTCCACTCTAAATATTCTAATTGTTTTTTGCAATGTCTTATTGCCAAATAAGGTGAGTTTTTATTTATACTTCCATCCCCTAAACACATTGCTAAAGCTAAATTTCTTGATTTTTTTGTTATTTTGTCCATTATCTTCTCCTTACACTGTTTGTGAAGTTTATTTTTGTAGTTAGTCTCTGAACCTTCATATAAATTTCTTCTATAAAAACAACTCCTTGCTAATATAGAAGATTTATATGCTTGGCACACCGTTACTTAATTAAAAGCTTCAGTGTTAGCAGTCTGTACGACCACACCGCCCATTTAGGCGTTCACAAGGTTTTCAAGTACGGCAGTCGGATGATTTTTACCGTACTGTTGTGCGGCTGTTGAAAGAATAATATCTCCCATTACATCAAAAGCAGTATCAAGATAATTTGGTTCATTGTACCAAATATTACCCATTTCAAAACCGCCCTTCATAACTTCGCCTACTCTAAACAAATCACAATTAAATGTATCGAGTCTTGCACTTCTATCATGAATATAGATATATCCATCTTTTGCAGCCTGTTTTTCATCATGTGTTAAAAAGAATTTTTTATATAACTCTCCACTTAGTTCGTTATAAATGAGACTTCTTTTTGTTGCTACCAATGCCGAGTCTGTATTAGCGTTACTTTTATCTCCAATATATCTAATAGACTGACTGCGTTCGTATACCTTGTCCATCATGTGTACAAAGTCTTTTTTGTAGTTTCTATATTCTTTATACATTTTTGCAACCGTTGGAAAATCTTCTTCCAAAACAGATTCTACAATGTTATGCATGTCGTAAATTTCAATATCTGTATCTTCATCATAATTTTCACAAATTATCTCCCAAACATCGTTTACAATTTTTGTATAATCATCACACGTCAATTCGAACATAGCACGTCTTGCAGCTTTATTACAAGCATCTATAATTTTTTGTTCATTATATTCTTCTAAAGTTCCATCTTTTTTAATTACCTTCAAAAAACATTCTCCCCTTTTAATTTTTTACTTTTTAACCAGCAACTAATACCTTCGTCATCAGCATCTTCAAAATCACAATTTAAACAATCTATATCACAGCAATCCTTATTGCAAACTTTTCTTATTGGATATTCTTCAAAATTTCCAATTAATTTATAAGGAATATGATTGTTTTCACAATATGCAATTTCAGCTCTAACACCAGTGGACAATTCATTACCAAACACCCACATTTCATCGCAGATGTCTAATAATTTAAGACACATACTTAATCCCTCTATGTAGTCTGTCTTGGCATATAACATGCCATAGTTATTTATTGGACTTACAAACGAATAATCAGGATATTTCTCATGTAGAGCAATAATAATATTTGATACACTTACTACATTCTTATTTTTCCCACCAAATGCATGGGATATATAAATAAATTTATCTTTTTTTGTTCTTATATTTATCTAAATCATCTCCTTTTATTAAATTGTAGAATAACTCTGTTATAGTAATTGCAGCCCAATATGGATTACCGTTATTAGAAACAATATAATCCGCAACATCGTATACATTTCTAAAAGCATAAGTATCATGTCGTATTCTATGTATTGCTTTTAAAAAACCATCTCTTTTACAGAGTCTTATAAACCTTCTAGACCTACTTGTTTTTAAATAAATTGTAATTACTTCTTTATTGCCATTGTAATGAGATTTAAGATAATTAACTCCGTCAACATCAATAATATAGACATCGCTTTTATCTAATTGTTCTGATGTAGCAAAATAAACATTGTTATCAAATAATGTTATTGCAATTTTATTGGGATAATTTTCGACTTCTGAATTGGAAATAAAAATATGGGTATTTTCGTCTTTGTAACGAGGTTTACGAGTTGTATAAGATTTTAAAGGAATTAACCCATAACAAATATTTAATATACTTGCTATATAATCTTTTCCGCTGCCTGATTCACCGATCAGGCATATTACTCTTTTTTTATCTTTCGTTTTTACCACCTATCTTTCTTTGTTTTTATCTTCTCATAAGCAGACAACCTTCTTCAGTAGGTACTACTTTTAAAGCAAGATGTGTTGTATAATCATTGTCACCATGAGTTTTTAAATGAACAATATTTTCTATAATATATTCTTTATCTTCAATTATCACTGTTATGAAATTATCATCTAAATGTCTTAACTCCCTCTCTAATGCTGATTTACTTGTTATCAAATTGATTCGTCATCTCCCAGCTCAAACTTAGTAATCTGTCCATTGTCTATTTTTGTGATAATTCCATATGAATATAATTCTTCGCAGTCGGCAAGGGTTGCTGTTTTAGCATCAATAATTCTTTTCTCCATAATATCCTCCTAAATTATTCTACAATCCAAACTTTTACATTGTGTGTACGACCAAGCTGTAATGCTTCTGCATGAGTATTTACATTAACATCAATCTTGTTACCTTTTACAGCTCCACCAGTATCTTCTGCAATTCTATAACCTAATCCATCTATATATATTTTTGTTCCAAGTGGAATAACTTTTGGGTCAACAGCAACAGATCTTCCGGGAGTTACCTGAGTTCCCGATGCTGTTTTTCCTCCACCTCCACAAATTCTACAACCAGGTTCTTTGCAATAATATGTAAGTGTAAACGTTCCAATATCTCGCATATAATTTTCATTTTCAATAATCTCTTCCATATCAGATATTGATTCTTCAAGTACATTGGTTGTAGCTTTAGTTTCTTCAACTTCAAGATTAATGCCTCGAAGAGCAATGGAATACTGCGAAATCATATTATGTAATCGTTTATTCTCTGATTTTAGTTCTTCATTCTGTTGTAATAATTCCTGATTTGTTTTAATTAAATCTTCCATACTTGATTCCTGTGCATAAGCATATACTCCGTTACATGATAGGCAAGATATAATAGTTGCCCCTGTTAATAGAATTGCTGTTTTAATATGTTTTAATTTCAATCGTAACTAACTTCCTTTCCTATATCTCTAAGTCCAACAAAAATTGGAAACTGAAGACTTTCTTTGCCAGTGTTTTTATCCTTAGAGATTTCTTTATATTTCACCTCAATAATTCTTCCTATATAATCTTCTCTATTTTTCCAAAAGTTTTTGCGTTCTGAATCAGAATATCCACTACCTACTTTTACAGTATTGTCTTTGTATTCAACTATGAAAGAACCGAGAGTACCTTTATTACGCCCTTCTCCTTCTTCGTAGCCAACAATCTTTAAATCATATGTATAAAACTGTTTTACTTTTATGAGATTTTTAGTACGCTTACATTCGTAAGGTACATCAAGGTTTACCATGCAACCTTCATAGTCATGCTGTTCAGCGTATTCTAACCATTTCCAAATTTCATAATGATCAGTTCCTTCATAAAATATTGGTACTATTTCTATATTCTCTGTTGGATATTTTTTAAGATTGGATTTTAATTCTTCTAAATAGATATGTTTTCTTTTAAAATAGGATAATTTAGATTTGCCAGAATAAAATTCTTCTAAAGGGAAAATATCAAATACTACAAATTTTAACTGTGATTTATCTCCATCTTTGCTATTTGCCAAACCTGTACCAAACTGGAATGCTTCTGAATCAGATAAACCTTCTTTGTTTTTATATAATAGTTCTCCGTCAATAAACATATTCTCGTATCCCATATTTATTAAATCATTAATAATATGATCAAGTCCTTTATATTCTTTGCCCTGTCGTGTCATGCATTTATTGCCTATCCAAGCACATCGACAGCCATTAAGTTTCTGGCTTATTGATATTGACTCATTGGGCTTTAACTTACATTTCTCAATACTTGTTCCAAGCATTATGTTAAACTCAGGTATTAGTCCTGTTATAACTTTATTAACTACTTTTTTGTCGCAGCCAAGTTTATATTTCTTCGTTATCATCTGAGAATAGAATTCAAATTTATCATCATCCATCCATTTTCCATAAAGAAACTTCTTTACATTAGCTATATCTTCATCTCTACCTGTGTTATGTGTTTTTAAATATTCCATAACGTCTTCGAAAGTTTCTAAACTTAAAGTGGCTTTAAATAACGTATATTTTTCATCGAGTTTCCTTAGCTTGCTATCACTAATACCTGTAACTATGTTATCATCAAGTAGAAACACTAAGCATTTTTTAAATAGTTCATTATCTTTATTCTCTTTTATGATAGTTTTCTTTTCGTTTAAACTACTTGTGTCTTTAATTTTTTTAAATATCTTTATTACTTTGTCCATCAATTCTCCTTTTATATGTATTCGATTCTTTTATTACATTTTTGAAATACTATAAAATAACTATGAAATTTTCTTGCGTTTTTCTGATTTTTTAATTGCCAATCTGCTACTATTCTATTTTTTGCAAGCAGAATAAATAAATCTTTTGTGTAAAAACTAATTTTAGTGGCTTCGTTTATAATAAAATTATGACTAATATATTGTTTGCCAGAACTTATTTTGTCTTGGCATTTAAAAATCAATATTCCATTATCTTTTAATATTCGATAACTTTCTTTTATACTATCAATATAGAACTGATGTAATTCTTTTTCGGATGGATATACACCAAATCTTTTATTGATGATATTACCTTTTTTATTTTCTGATAAGGATTTTCCTGTTGTAGCTAAAAATGGTGGATCAAACATTTCACATTCAACACTTTCATTTTTTAGCGGTAAATTTCTACTATCACCATATACAACTTTTTCATTTTGTGGATTTATATCAAACTTATACAAAGGTTCATCAATACCTGTATTTTTATAAAAATTTCCTATACTATAAGTTGGATCACAATCTATTTTATGATTTTTTACATGTAACTCTAATATCCATTTTATTATTTCCAATTGGTCATATGATATTGATTTGATTAATTCTTGCATTCAATTTCTCCACAATATTCTTTTAAATATGTAAGCATTTCTAATTCTTCTGGGAAAAATGGATCTCGTTTCTTTTGACTTACAACAAAACCTAAAAAATTTGACATAAACTGTCCAAAACGCCAATCGCAAAAATATTTTTTCCATATTCTGTTTAATTCTAATGTAAACATATCAATTCTATCTGGATTTCTCGTATTAATCACCTCGCTTTAATTTTCGATTGATAACACATAATCTCTTGTAATCTGATTATGGAAATCTGTAATCTGAGCCATAACTTCTTCTGCCCATCTCTTTACTTCGGGGTTAGCAGTACCATCATCACAGCGTTCTTTAAATACATGACCCCACTCACAGAGATTAATTTTTGAAATAAAATTACAAGGAATGCTTAACATATAAAGACCACGTTTAACATCTTTATTATCTTTATATTCTTCAAGTACATAGCCGTTTGTTGATTTAACGTATTTTTTGCCATTATGTACTATACTGTCTGGGAGATTACATCCAAGAATTTTACAAGCCTGTCCATCAGTAATAATTTTACCTTTGTAATAATCCGAAACTTCTCCATCCTCAAATGTTGCTAATCTTGTACTATTTCTAATAATACGATTGTCAAATCTACGAGCGTGTGAGTCAACATCATCCTGTCCAGCTCTATGCAATTCTTCTGTCATAATCGTAATATCAAGATATCTTAGTATAGTGATATGTTTCTTTCCCATACGAAGCAGCATACTAAGCCATTTATTAAATTTTTCTAAGTCATACATATTAGGATTAAATTTAATATCACCATTCTTCTCCAACACAGAATCGCAAACTCTTGAAATCTCTCTGTCCAGTTCTGGTGTCCACGTCCTTTTACTCAGAAACATAGACACAAAAGCTTCATAAAATCCTGTAATACTTTTTACTGTTACTTTCATTAATTTTTCCTCCTATTTTCTTTAAAATTCCAAACATAATCTAAAAACTTGTCAAAATTAAGCATAACCTGACCATAAACATCTACTTTAATATCTTCCGCTTCACCAATCCAAGGTGTGATAACCAATTCGTATTCGCATTTTGAGCAGAAATAATAAAACAAATCTAACCTCAGTTCTTCTGCAAATTTGTCAATATCGTTTTCTTTTTTCTTTAACTTTTTAACATCTTCTGCAAAATTACTATGATCAAAAATATTTAATTTTTCAATTTTTCTTTCGTTAAAATTATGGTAAAATACATACCACTCCAAATGATCACCTCCTACTTATTTGTTTATTTTTTCTAAAACTTTTTTTATAAATCTTATTTGCTATTTCGGCTATTGTTGCACCAATTACACACGAAGAAATTGCTATATGTATAGTGTAAGCATATTCGAATTTAGCATTAACAAACCAAAAAATTACTAAACAAATAATGCAATATAATACGGAAACTATTCCTGCTAAAACTTTCTTGCTATTAATAAAAATCACTCCTTAAAATTTAATATATAGTTTTATTATTTTAGTAATATTAAAATTACTAAAACATAATATACATAATCTAAAATAACGCTAAGTAGGTGATAAACTCTATGAAATTTGAAATCATTAATATCCGTGCTGTAGATATTACCTAAACACTCAGCTATTATCTGACCCGAATAAAAACACATGACTATTTTAAACACGGTCAGTATAGTTATTATTTTTATATCTATGTAATTTCCTGTTATGATAAAAAATATAATTAAAAGTAGTTCAAAAAGGAATATGATAAAAAAGGCTAAATTAACGGCTTCTTCTTTAAATGGTTCTATACTTAGAAATTTATTTTCTTCAATATTTTTTAACATCTTTTTTGTCCAAATGGTTTTACTTATAGCAGTAGGGGTATTTTTGATTCTAAAAAGTAATAGTATAAAAATTACAGTAAGAATAAAAATTTTCAATATCATTCCTCCTTGTTTGATTGTATGTCATTAATTATTTCAGCTATGCATTCTGAAATTTCTTCATCAGACATGTTCCGAATTTTCTTTAACACCCTGTCAAAATAATCATCTGTATTAGTATTATCATTCATTGCTTTTATCTCCTATAAAAACTTTATCACAATACTGTGACAGTGTTATTTCTTTAGCGGTAGTGTTTGCTATTCTACTAACCATTTTTAAAGATTCTCTTACGACCGTTCCGTTCGGAAATCTGTGATTGCTACCATAACCTGAATAGCAATAGAAATCATTGCCTTGTTTTGTTTTCTGTCGATTCCATAACTGAGCATATTCGATCTCTTCTTTTGCTATTTGAAGAGATTTAATCATATAATCTATCTTGTCTATTGGTGTTAGTTTAATATTCTTTCCATCCATTTTTTCTCATCTCCCCTGTAAGTCTGCTATATGGTCGCCTTCTTCTATTTCTTCTTGTTCAATGCCACTATCAACAATATCCAACAAATCCGAAAAGTTTTTATCCATCGAATCGAACATTTCTTCAAGGCAATCGTCAAGTACTCCCTCTTCATCAAATAAATCTGCAATTTTCTGCCAAATTTGCTGTGCCTCAAACAAACTATCATATTCTTTATCTGTAAAGTGTATTGATACAATTCTCTTTATTCGCATTTTATTACCTCCCTAATTTCCCGAAGAAACTGTCGTTTATTTTGTTTCGTATTTAGCTTTTAACCTTTCTAATTCTGCAAGTTCTTTTTGTTTAATTTCTTCTTCTTTTCTTATTCTCTCTTTTTCTTTGAATGGTGCTGCGAATTGATCATTCATCAATTCAATATTCTTTTCATAAATTTTTCCATCGCCATAATAACGAAGTTCGGCTAAATAGTCTTGAGCAATTTTTTCTGCTAAATTCCTATCATCATGGTCAATATTTATACTAAAACATACCCAATTATTTCTACATAGTGTTCCTTGCCTTATGCTATTACATCTTAAATCCTTATCAATATAGCAATTGTACCTTTCAGGTTCTTCTCTCATAACCCATCTGTTTTCATTATCTTTACAATCAAATAAAACTTCATGACAATATTTTAAAGATACTTTTGATAAATCTTTTTCATCAGTTAAATCTTTTAACGGTTTTACATAATAATCACCATCACCACATAAGCAGCAATATTTGTCTGCTTCTTGACGATTATTAAAATAACCAACTACATACCAATCACTATAACAACCTCCAAATACACCATAAACCATATTTGTACCTCTCTTTCATGTAAATGATGGACTTAATTATTATTTAATATTTTTCATATAATCTAAATATTCTTTGTGAAGCATATCTAAGTCTTTTAATAATTCTTTACAATTCTCTGCATATTGAATATATCTATTAGCCAAATGTAATCTTCTTTCTTCTGAATCATCAACTAATCTATATTTCCATTTATTAGCTTTTAATAGGTCTGCATTATGATTATAAATTTCAATTCCTTTAATATATTCTCTCTTTTCCTTTTCATATGTTTCATCGTCAATAATCAGATGCCCAAGTAATTCAGGAAAATCAAAACCTAGTTGTGTTCTTGATATTCCGTTATCTTCTGCATATTTGATATGCCAAGCAATGTCGTCCCAAGCCATGCCACCCAAAAGTGATTTGTTATCTTCTTGTTGCATATATGAAAAATACTCATATAATTCTTTTTTTATATCTTCCTGTGACTTACTCATAAATTTACCTCCCACGAGAAATCAGTTTATTTTTACTACTGTATTATTCTCTATTCTTTACAAAACTTCATCGACAATTCCATACTTAACTGCCTCATCAGAATGAATATAAAAATCTTTCTTCTTTTCACGAATCTCCTTAATATCATCTTTTGTGAGATTTGTTCTGTCGATTACATATTCTTCATTCTTTTTATTCAGCCAGTCCATTTCTTCTCTATCTTCTACCAAATCCTGATATTTACCACTTCTCCAACAACTCATCTGATGATACATAAATGTTGAATGCTTATAACAATATCTCTTATGACCTGCTAAGAAAATCTTAAAAGCTGCACTCATTGCATATCCTGTACAATATGTATAGATCGGAGTTTTGCTATTGAGAATAATATCAATTAATCCCCACATATCATAAACAGAGCCACCATACGAGTTGATGTATAATTTAACTGGTTCACGCTTATAATCTTTTTCTTTTTCATCTTTCTCATCGTCTTCTCGAATCTGATATAAAATATCCCATATCAATTTGCCAATAGATTCGTTATCTACATCATCTGATAAATAAAATGTCTTTTTGTCTGTATTTGTATATGTATTGTCTCTTGTTGAACTCATATGTCCTCCTATTTTGTTATTTTATCTTCCGCAGATACAATATATAGTATATTTTCATTTCACTTGCATACTATATATTGTATTAGAAAGAAAGAAATCCGTCTTTCATTGGCTTTTTGAGTCTCTGAAACGCCCTATTTATGGGCATTCCAGAAATCTAAATTTGTTATCTTATTCTCAAACTCTCTCCCTGTGGCTCTAAATGACACCATTCACAATTAAGTGAACCATCCTGACCTTCAAGACCATTCTCTTTTAAATATTCTCTTAATTTATCTCCATTAACTGCGTCTGGCTGCTTAATACGATACTCTTCTGGAATATTCTCTACATCAACATCAATTGTAAGCTTTCTCTTACCACCATTCTTCTGAATATTGAATGAGAATAAATCAGTTGTAAACTTCTTCTTACCAGTTGCTCTCATACACATTTCAAGATTCTGCTTTAACCACTTAATTCTATTCTCATATGTCTTTTTACGAGATGTAAGTCTGTCATTCTCCTTCTGAATTCCATCCACATCTGCTTCAAGAGCTTTGATAATCTTTGCATATCCATCAGCCTTGTCCTCAATCTCATACTCAACTAATTCAAGAGTATCCATAATTACCTGCTCGTCTACTTCTTCGTCCTCTAACATATCTAAAAGCTGAAGGAATTGTCCTGTTAATTCATAAATGTTCGCCATATATTTATTCTCCTTTTTCGTCTTCTTTTAATCTATAAGCGTTTTCAAGTAACATATCTTTTAAAAATGTCTGCTTTGTTTTTACCTCTTTTGTTTGGATAGCTTTTGTAATAGCATAATTGTTACCAACTAACACACAATATTTTTTTGCTCTTGTGATTGCCGTGTAAAGCAATTCTGAATTATTCATTATGTAACTTCCTGTGTCCATACCAACAATGGTTGAAGTAAAACCAGATCCTTGCATTTTATGAACTGTACAAGCATACGCAAGTTCAAGATTTTTTGAATCACCTTTACTGAATAACACTTCACCAATACCAACAAAATCAATTGTGCAATATCCGTTATCTTCGATTGCTTTGACAATGCCTATATTTCCATTAAATACAGGTGTTACATCACCATCGGGATTTGTACACTTATAATTATTTTTTGTGTTAAGTACCTTATCTCCAACTCTAATCATATATTTCTTAGCTTCATCATTCTTTTTCTCTAAGAAAATTTCAATCTCATTACCATCATTGAATTTTGGATTATAAAGACTTTGGATTTTTGTGTTAAGATTATAACAAGATAGTTCCCCTTTTAACCTCATAGGAACACATACTTGAACTTCCATAATGTCGTTGAATTTTTCCATCTCTGTTTGGAAGTGTCGAATAATACAATCTGCCATAGACTCTTTTGAATTTGATATATCTAATTCCATATCTTTTAATTCACCAAGAATAGCGTTTCCTTCAAATTTATTATCAAAAATCTGTTCCTGATTTGCTACTTTAATTGATGTTGGAATGATACCACTCATAAGTGCCTGTCTATGTGGCTTTGTAAGTTTTACAACCGGGAGTACATTACTATCGAGAATATCAGCGAATACCTGGCAATTACCGATTGGAGTAAGCTGTTGAACATCTCCCATAATAATTACTTTTGCACCTGTTGGAATTGCTTCTAGTAAAGATAAAAACAATGTACCGTTTATCATAGTTGCTTCATCAATTAGAACAATATCTACTGCTAATTTATTCTCTTTGTTGAACATAAACTCGCCATTTTGATATCCTAAAGCTCTATGAATTGTACTTGCAGGTAATCCAGTCGCTTCTGTGATTCTTACACTTGCTTTACCAGATAACGCACAAGCTAAAATATTGTAATCGTCATATAATGAACAAATACCATTGGCTGTGCTGGTTTTTCCTGCACCAGCCAGACCAGTCAAAGTCATAACATGATTATCAAGACTCAATTTGATAGCAGCTCTCTGTTCTTCTGTAAAATCAAAGCCCTGCTTTTCTTCTACTTTTTTAACAATTGATTCCCAATTACCAATATTAAATGACTTTGGAATATAATCATCGTGAATATTTACTTCATCCGAGTCATTTTCTACTACTTTCACAAGTCCAATCTGAAGTCTCATAAGTTCTTTCATTATGTTATTCTCCAAATTGTAAAACTTTTTAAGTGCAATTTTCGATCCATTATCAAGTACAACTACATCTTCATTGTCAATCATCTGTTTTGCAGTAGCATTTACAACCTCTTCTGGTACAAATCCCAAAGTATCATACAATGCTTTCATAAGTTCCTGATAATTAAGATAACTCTTACCTGCTTCTCCTTGGTCATTTAAGTGATGTAATAAAAATCCTTTGATTCGTCTAATGTCATACTGACCAATTCCTACTTTACAAGCAACTTCATCTGCCTTCTTGAACCCAACGCCCTCCACACGCATGATATCATACGGGTTGTTTCTAACTATATCAATTACTGTATCTGGCGAATGGTAAAAATCTACTAATTTTTTAATGAATGTATGAGTAAACCCTAACTGTCCAAGTTCCATGTAAATAGAACTATAATCTTTTGATTCTTCGTATTCATCAATCATTTTTAAAGCTACCTGATTACCAATACCTTTGATTTTCATAAGAGATTTTACATCTCTATTCTCCAAAAGCTGAATAACATCGTCATATTCATCAAATAACTTATCAACAAGATTCTCATTCAATACATTTTTGAGAAATTCTTTTTGTTTATCCTTACTTGAAATATCAATACATTTACTGATATATACAATCTCATATGTATCACCATATTGTTCGTGTGTTTCAGCTAATTTACAAAACACCTTATATGTTGTTCCATATTCAAGCGTGCAACAATTTCCTTTCATCTTGATTGTATATAAATCGTCTATCTTATTTTCAAGCCATTTTGTTATAACGGCACTGAATATGGCGAATTCACCAGATTCAACTTTTTTACAATACTTTGGATAGAAAATCCTGTCCAAAGTACATTCAAATTTTAAAATCTTTTCCTCTTCCACTAGCATACCTCACAATCCGTTAGAAGCGAATTTCCTTTACCATACTTTCTATAAACAATGTCATATTGAGTAATTACATCATATTCTTTGTCTATATCAGCAACTACAATGTTTTTTCCTTCATCATCCTTACCTACAATCTTCATACCAAATTGTTTCTCTGAGTTTTTAACATCAATGATATCACCATCCTGCAAAGGAAGAATTTTAAATATTTCTTTCTTAATCTTCCTATACTGAATTTCTCCATTTCCCATGTTATAAAGAATTAGATTTGGAGCGATGATATTTCGAGTATTTAGCACAAAATATCTATTAATAAGTTTTGAATCTTTATATCTTACTGTTCCAAACTTATTAACTTGCATCTCCATAATTTCATATGGATCAATGTGTTCATCTGGAATATAATCGAATATTTCTAAAAGAGCTTTCTTAGAGTTTAGATTGTTATAAGACTTTCCTGTTTTCGACAGTTCAGCATTAGAAATGACAATAGATTTGATGTTTTCATTAGAGATTTTTTTATTCAATGTAGTTACTGTCATTTTATCTTTTCCATATAACATAAGAAAATAATCTCTAAACAGTAACAACTTTTTTGTCTTTCCATAATTTGAACAACAATCTGCAATAAGATACTGTTCTAAAACTTTTTTCGTTATATTATTCTCCGAACACTTTTCCAAAAAGTCATAAAATGTAGGACTCTCACACATACATTTGAATAAAATATTTGGTGTTTCATCTACTTTTTCTTCATCTTTGGTTAAAAACATCTCGATTCGTTTTTTTGCTTCATTGATGTAATACTCTTTGTCTAAATATTCAGGAATTTTCTTTTCATGAATATCTTCATTATCTATAAATAAATGAGTAGGTGTATTTGCAAACTGTTCATAGGATTTAACACCTTTTTCAACTTTCAATTTATAAATAGATCCGTCTGATGTTCTTTTACTGGCAAACACTCTATGTACTTTACCCTTTAATAATTCTCCATTTATTGAAGTAATCTTTCCATCTTTTGCAACTACACCATTGCCATACCAAATCTCTTTGTATTTTGTAGACAATTTAATAACTTTTTGGAACTTGATATATTCTGTACATTCATTGATTGTCTGTTCAACCGGAATTCCAGATGCAAGGTAATTTCTAACTGCATCATTGAGAATAGGTAAATCATTATCAATAGGTTTATTGAATTTTACCATTGCACCTTTACATTCCAATTTACCATTCTTCATAACTGCGATATAGTTATTTACATCCTTTTGAATTAACTTGGTGTATTCATCAATCTCAAATTCCATTTTAAGTCGTTTACCTACATCATTTGTGATTTCAATTACCTTATTCTTCATGTCTTCATTCTCACAAAGGACGAAAATACCATCTGTATTTGTTTGTAATAATCTGCAATAAGGTTCAAGCTTATCAATCAAATCAAGAATGAACATCTGTCCAAATATACAAGTCAGATTAGCCATTAACGGATCATAAGACGGATTATTTCTATCTTTTCCTGCTCCATATACACCATTTATCATAGGTTTTAATGCCTTATTCTTTGAATTACCTTCAGCTTTAAGTTTCAATCTGAAATTTCTCATCTGTTTAAAGTCATCAGGATTCTTAAATTTTCTACTCAACAATCCATACTCAATATCTGTTGTAGGATACATAGATGCAACATCGGCATGAAGAATAATTCCTTCAAACACAGCCTGTTTATCATCTGCACCATGACATCCTCCCCATGCAAATATATGAGGAATTTCTGCAACTGTACAGCATAACTGATTGTTATGTTGATCATCTTCGGAACGTAAATGTTCTTTATATCTCCAATTCTTAGGATTGAGATACCATTCTGGAATAAATTTATATTTATCTGATAATTGGATTGTTTCAGGGAGACGAATATCAAATTCATCATCGAGAGTGTGCTGGTTCACAGCATTTAGAATTTTTGGAGAAACTGCTAACTGAACTTTTGTTTTTGTGAAGTATGACATATCAAGTCCATACAACTCGATAATATCTAACTGACCTTCAAAATCATCCCAACAATAATCAAGAACTTTTAATACCTCGATTACATCATGCCTGTTATAATATAATGTCTGTTTTATTTCTTCGTCTGTAAGTGGTCTGTCAATATTAAAGTCCACTTCTGTCTCACGAATATCATCACCCATAAATGCTTCCAACTGTTTTAACGATTTATCTTTAAGGATAGCATCATAATCATTCAGGGGATAATTTTTCGCATTTTTCACTACTTGAAAAGGTTTCTTACCTTCCTTGATAAGCTTATCATTTACATATCCGACATTCATTCCATCAAGAATACCTTTAAAAATTCCTGTATCATATTGTCTGCCGTTATATGAGATAAAAATATCATCCTTATGTTTGTTATAGAAATCTGTTAATTTTTGTTTATCATTTACTACTACAACTTCATTTGTTCTATCCTCATGATTAATAAAAGTTACACAAAACCAATTAATCTTCGAATAGACCTCGAAATCGTAGCCCCAAATCTTACTTTTATCTATTATTTAAGCCACCCTCTTATCCGAAAAATCCTTGTACTTTGTTACTTTTATAAAACATCCAATCTTCAATTAACACTTGAGCAACTTTACCAGATTTATAGTCAATCGAAAATCTACCGACAATATCAAATTCAAAGTTATCTCCAATAGAAATAATCTCTTTATATAAGGAAGCTAGTGAACTACCTTTTGTCTGTTTTACAAATTTTATATTATGATATGTAAATTCAATCTTATTCTGTTTTGAACCCAATAGATAAAGATTGTATTTATTACACGGAATATTCTTAATAAGAAAGATAGGTTCACTCACTGTGTTACCCCAAATCGCATCCCATTTTGCAACATTTTTAATGATTTGATCATGAATCTGATTTGCATTATACACGTTATATACATGATATGTTGGCTCATCAATCTTTCGCATTGTAGAAAGTAATGAGAACAGCTTATTTGTGTTTTCAAAATTAATCTCACATCCAAATGCTCCTGGATGACCTTCTACCTTATTGAATAATCCTGTATCTTTACACCACTGATTAAAGTCTAAAATTTCACATTTATCACTACCACGACCACTTCCTTTACAAATATCACCTTTTCTCCTCATTAATAAACATGGTCTTTGATATTGATCTGCAAGTCTATTAGCAATAAGACCTGTCGAATTACTATCAACATCATCTCTTGCATTACATACAAGAATGGGTAATTTGTCCATATTAAACTTCTTAATTTCCTCAGATAAAACAGCAGCACTTTCCTCTGTTATTTTTTTCTGTTTTCTATTTGATGATTGACAAGCCTTTAGAACGTATTCTTGAATAGTCATATTAACTACACCTTTTCCTCGTACTTTTCTGTCAAGCATATCATCTGAATTACATAATGCTTCAAACATATAACACTTATCTTCATATTCTCCTAATCGAATCATTGAGTTCATAAGAGGACATACATAAAATCCAATTCCGTTTATTGTGATTTTATTATTCATTGAATACATCTGAGCATCTACTAGAACAGATATAAGTTTATTTTTATTAACTTTATTTCGTATCTGTTCCAATCCTTTTAATATAAGGTATCTTGTTTGAAGATTAATTGTATCAGCCCTATCTCCAATCATCCCCAATGCAACTAAATCCAAATAATCATCTGCATAATTCACACCATAATACTTATCTAATAGCTTTGTGAATTTATATGTAATTCCAACACCTGTCATAGCTTTGTCAGTTATTTTATATGAAAGCTGATTGTTTACTACTATTGCTGGATTATCAGAAGCATCAATACTATGATGGTCTAAAATAATGATATCTTTTCCACTTTCGATAAGTTTCTTACATTCTTTTGAATCTCCTGATCCTGCATCTGGAACAATAACAAGATTTGAATCGTCTTCACACATACTATCCACAAATTCGGATAATCCATGAATTTTACCTTTGTGAATAAAACATCTAACTTCAATGTCGAGGCTTAATCTTTTTATATACTGATAAATATTGGATGCTGACGTAAATCCATCAACATCACAATCTACCAATAAATCTATCACACTTTTATTTTCGATGTGTTTTACAAACACATCTCTTGCTTTTTCAATATTATCAAAGAGTAATTCATTCTCTGTATTTTTAATAGTAGGATTCAGGAAGGAGTTTATATCTTTGATACCTTTTAATTTCAAAATATCTTCCAACTCATTTCCGAACCTTACGTGACCTAATACATCGTATTTGAAACTCAAATCTACACTCCTTCCTTATTGATTAGTTCCTACATATATTTTATTCTCCATTAGTTGAAGTAAAGTTTCTTTTCCTCTATCTGTTGGACTATCCTTATATTCAAGTAAATCATTTGTGTCCCAAAGAACCGAAACAACCACAAATGGACTCAATTTATCAATAATTTTGTCCTTTATGTGTTTTGCCCATTTCTTACATTCATCAGAATCAATAGTTTCATATTGCTTGTCCAATGCAATAATTACTTCTCTAACACCGAGCATCAAAATCATTCCTTTTTGATAATCTGTCAGATTACTTCCACATAAAGCAACTGTAAAATTATCTTCTCCAAACATTGTGTCAGTTTGGAATACTGATTTTTCAGCTTCCACAAGCATTATTTTTCTTTTCCTCTGAATAGCTTTTATATTGTGATTCAAGCCAAATAGATTCATTCCTAAAGAATGATTGTAAAATCTTCTTCCAACCTTAAATGGAGTATATTTACCGAACAATTCAATATCTTCATCTATTAATGATCTTCCACGAACTCCTATCAATTGATTATTCACATCAAAATGAGGAATGATTATTTTCTGTTGCCATGTAGAATAAAGAATGTTGTATTTCTCCATAGTCTCAATTGATATTCCTTCTTTTATCCATTCCTCTGTATAAAGCTTCTGAAAAATATTTAAAATACTCTTATCATATGGAACTAATGGTTTTTCTTTAACTTCCTTTTTACTGCTCTTTTTATACTTCCTAATAAATTCCCAGTCAGATATTTGTTCTTGCTTTCCAAATCCATATTCACAATTATCCAAATTGAGTTTTACACATATCCAGTTAATCGCTTTTTGAAATTCTTCCTGCTCATAATCTTTATATCCCATTACAACACCGATGATATCCAACTGACCACATTCTGTATAGCAATGGAAAGACATTGAATCTTTGTAATAATACAATTTAGGCTTTGTACCATGATGACATATAGTATCTGTAATCCACATATCATCATCTTCATAATAGAAAGTCGCCCCCATTTCTATAAGCAACTTTCTAACGTCATCTTCTTTTAATTTTTCCTTTAATTCTTGGGCGGTCATCGTATACCTCCCTATTTAGATACTTTTGATAATTCTGTCGCTAAATCTGATCCTGAAACATCAACATCTGTTTCAATAATTCCAACATCACCTACATCATCAAGTTTGAAATCAATAAGTGTTTGCTCTATATCCGTTATAAGTTCATAGTTATAATCTGTTACAAAACAATCAACTTCTCTCATGGTTCCCATATTAAGCTTTGTCCAAATAATAATTGTCTTCCACTTACCGCCACGATTTTTAAAAATATAATAAGACATATTAGGTACGAGCTTTCCAAAACTTCCATCACTTTCAAGAATAGGTTTAAGCTTTTTTAAGTCCTTATGAGTTACTGGTAATGCTAAAATACCACCATCAGCTTTTTCAATAATAGCTTTAGAACCCTTTAATGCACCTGCATCCTTATTATTCTCTTCTTTGTAGTTATCATTTAACTGTGTTGCTGAACCCAAATATATACCAAACTTGTTACATACAGACTTCAATGCTGCACTAAATAAGAAAAGAATCTGATCAGTTCTTAATCTTGTGTGTGTTTTATTGTAATAATATTCATATAATGAAGGGGAATCGTTGATATAGTCAAAGAAACAAGCGACTATTCCATAATTTAAGATATATTTTTCGATTGTTTCAGAAATGAGGTCAATAGTAAAATCAGGCATATACTCAACGTAATATTCATATGTCTCAATATATTTTGCTGACTCTTCAAGAATTTTTTCTTCTTCTGGTGTAATGTCATCCCAAGTTTCAATTCGATCCTGTTCAATACCACTCACATGCGCAAGAATAATATCTTGAATTTCATCTTTTTCCAACTCAGTAGAAATAAACAACACGGGTTGACTATCACCTGTAGATATCCATTCCTTTTTACTCCAATCATATATTCGGTCAGATACCATATTACAACCGTCAGCAAGAGAACTTCTTGATTTACCACCACCAGATACAGAACTTCTTAATATGTATTTCTTAGGACGCATACCTCTATATACAGTTGTTAAATATCCAGATTGAAAAGGATAACCATATACATTCTGCTGTTCTTTATGTTCTCTTAATCTATCTATAATCCCATCTCCTACTTTGAACGAATAGTTATCTCCAAACATATTCTTCCACATTGATTTGAAATCCATAAATTTATTATTTATTTCATTGAGAACATCCATACTTGTTAATTTATTGAATGCTTCTAACTTCTCATCATCATTCTCATCATATAAAAAGCTGATATCCATTTTTAATGCTTCTACTGCATTTCTAACAATTGAATACTTACGAACATCGTCATAATATTTACCAACATTCATGATTTTATCAGAAGACATTTCTATGGCTGACTCAATATATCCCCAACCATCATTATTCTTCCAAAGTGAAATTGCCGTATCAAATTGAGAAATCTCATTTTCAATATCAATAGGTGTAATCTTTTCTACATTACCTTTTTTAGCGATGTTTACGATTGCTCCCCATATCATTTTATGAAAATTCTCAGGATAATCATTTGTATTTGTTGAATATTTTTCATCCAGTACATATCTTGGATTCAAACAATAACACCCAAATAATAAGAAAATAGCCTTTTTATCTACCTGTTGATTAAAATTAATTTGAATCACCACCTTCTAACAAATTTCCCAAATCTATCAAAGATGCTGATTTTTTATTAGAGTTCATAGAAGTTTTTTTAACAACTTTTGTTTTAACTTCCACATCTGACAATTTGTTGATTTGCTCTTTTAATTTTTCTTGCTGTGAATAATAATCTTTTGCTTCATCATAGTAATGTTTGATTAATGCAACACCATACTTTTCAATCAAGGACTTATTTAATATTTCTTTGCAGTACCAAAGTGTATAAGTCATAGCCGCATATGAATATCCGTATTCAGTTCTAAGTTCCTTAATTTGTTTAAGCATAAATCCCGTTGGTTTTTCCAACTCGTAGTTATTACAGATAAATTCAATCAACTGCTTATATTCAGTAGATTCTCTCTCAATTTTCTTAAAACACTCTTCGCAGTATGTTTTTGAAGAGTGTATGTGTTTTTCTTCAGGTTGTAATTTCTTCCCACAACCTTTACATGTTGATAATCTAGCCATATACACCTACTTTACAAAGAACAGGAGGGAAGAATCCCTCCCTTATATCTGTTACGCCTTAATTCCAAACTTCTCAATTAGCTCTTCAAGTTCCATAACAATAACCTTTGTGAGATCAAGCTGTGTATCTCTAAGAGTATCAAACATTTTGACATTTCCGTTATCATCAAGACCAAGATTTCTCTGAAGAACTGCTGTGGCTTCTGCAAGATGACCATTTGATGCAAGTAATCCACCAAGCTCAACGCCCTTTGCTTTGATTGCTTCAAAGTCTTCAACTGGTGCTGTCTTATCAATTGTCTTTTCCTTAGTTGTGAAATCTCCACCTAAATCTTCAACAGCCTTTGTCCAAGCCTTCTTGAGATCTTTAACATTAATTTTATCTGGAAGTCCAAATGTATCCTTTAGATCTGGATACTTATCTGTCTTCTTAAATGTGATATATCTCTCATCCTTATTATCCCTAAACATATATCCAACAAGGTATGCAGCTTCTCTACAATAAGAAAATGTATTCTTGTTAAGCTTTAAAGCATCGCTTTCCTTCTTTGTATCGAAATCTTTACTATGTGTTGACTGAGCAATAAAATGTACAGTATATCCAAGACTCTGAATTACACCAATATTTCTTAATGCACTTTTGAAACGAAGAGAACCTTCACCAAATGCACCAACATCCTTTAAAATTTCAGCATCTCTATTTTCAAGCACATATCTCTCGCAAAATTCTTCATACTTATCAAGAGTATCAATTACAATGCAAGAGAACTTCTTCTTGAGTGCTGGATTCTTTAACTGACCGATGATTGACTTAAAATCAGACATTGTATCAACTTTCTGTGCCATAATACCAGGAATGTTCTGATATCTATCTTCAAATTCTAAGAAGAATGGATCTTTATCTGGTACAAGTTCCTTTAAAAACTTCATGAGAGTTGTTGTTTTACCAACACCTGTATCTCCCATCCATACTGTAGAATACTGAGTTAAATCAACTGACACCTTATTTGGTGTTAAATCTAATAAATTTCCAACCATATTATAATAATCTCCTTTATTGTTTGTATTTCTTATGATTCACCTACCCAAGATTACTCTTGAGTAGGCTTTTAATCTTACTGCTGTGCAAATGGATTATATGTAGTCTGTGGAATTGGTGTACTATTGTTCTTCTGGAATCCCTCTGCTGTCTGAGAAGATGACTCTCCTGCCTTGATTTCGGCTAACTTAGCCTTTCTCTTAGACTTTAATGTGTCAATAATATCCTGTGTAAGTTCATGCTCAAATACTGTTGAAGCTGCAATACCAGACTTAACATCATTCTTTCTAATTGTTGTCTTTACCTTCTTAACAATATCTGTACCAAACGCAGCCTTCTCTACAACTTCCTGAATATCAACAGAGTTAATAACTACACCAGCAAGCTTTGTAAAGCATCCATCGTAGTAACCCGCACTTCTGAATGCATCTGCCATTGACTTATCAACTGTCATCTTAATTGGAATAAGTGAATCAGCTTCATACTTGACATCCTTGCCAAATCCATCAGCTCTCTGACCAATAGCATTCATTCTAATTATAAGATTCCCAGTAGGTACTTCCTTAACAACCTCATCAGTGATAGATTCGATAATACCTTCTACCTCAAATTTAGCTTCGAGAACTGTACTCTCATAATCCTTTGGCTCAACTCTATTGATGAATCTTGCTGAAATCTTATTTGTAGATACAACATTTCCATCGTTACCCTTGAAATCGTTTGCTGTAAACATACCATCTGTAATAGAGATAATGTCAGGTGTCTCTCCCTCTGCACAATGTTCAATATCCTTGAGATTCATTGCATCTGTGTACTGCTTGTAGAAATAACTCTCCTCAGAAGTGAAATTCTTATTCTCATCCTTCTTATACTTGTAAGCAAAGAAATTGATTTCATGCTCACTATCGTCAGCAGTTCTTAATACGAGACTTCCTCCGATAGCTTCCTCACCCTTCTTTGTAGTAAACTCCTCGATGTTATTCTTTACGAGCTTTCCTGTTACTGTTACTAAATTTTTGAGTTCCTTCATTAAAATTTTTCCTCCTTAAAATTAAAAATTTATGTAAATATTGTTAATAAAACAATCTATCTAAACACCCAAACGGATGAAACACAAAAGTTATTTTATGTAAACATCTATGTTAAACAGCGAATTTTGGCTGACTTTAATCAAGGGTACGCTGTTTTACCCATTTTTTATTCTCTTATTTGTTTGTTTTGAGATTTGAATAATTAAAAATTGTTTTAAATTATGTGAACAAAATGGAACGTTAAAATGAATTAAAAATAGAAATCAATTGTTTGTCTCGATTTCTATATGATTTTCGAGACATCTTGTTTTTTTTGAATTTTTGAGCTGAATTGTTCAAGACTGATTAGATATTATCTAAGATATTTCCTGTTACTTCATACGTTTTCAAATCATTTAATTCACACCATGATTCAAAGTTATCTCTCTGAACATACCAACCAACATTCATTCCGAGAAATTCATTCTCACCATTTCCGTAAGAGACTACATTATATAATTCTCCATTTAAAATGTCGTTTTCAAAGATTAACTTACCATTTTTATCATGGCTGCCAGTACATCTACACAATGTCTTTGGGTCTATTTCTTCAAAACCATCGGTTTCACCATGAGAATAGAATACTGTTGCTGGTTCAAATATCATATGAATTTCTTTGCCATACATATCTAAACCTTTTACATAATATCCACAAACCCATCGACCATTACTAATGCTCTTTGCTTTACATAGCTGCGTATCCATTTCTTACCTCCTCAAAATCCACAGGAAACAGTGATTTCTTGCTATTCTTATATTTTCTGTTTCTTGATATTGATACTGTAAAACCCTTGATTTATAAGGGTTTTCAGCACCTCATTTTTGTTATTCTCTAAAAATCATTGAAAATTAGGGATTTTCACTCGATTTGAGCATTTTTGATTTTTTTAATCTCTGAAACCCTTGTAAATACTGGGTTTGCGAAGCCAATGAAATGTCAGTTTCATGTACTCTTATTTTACCAATTGCTATTAATATCAACACGACTAGGAAGTATTGTTGTAATTGTAGCCGAGGACTTTCCAGATATATCATTTGCAAATTTATGATATAATTTTAAAAAATCATCTACTGGCATTTTCTTAATTTCTTCATATAATTTGTCGATATCTTTCCAAATTTCATCATGTTTCTGGGCTTTATCCTTCATATCTGTAATCTGTTCCATGAGTTTCTGACGCTCATTTTTACGGTTCTCAATCTCTTTGTCCTTCTGAACACAAAACTCTGCAAGTTTCTGTTCCTTATAGTTTTTTAAATACTCATCAACTGGATTAACTTCTTCCAACGCTTCTTCATTTTTAATTGTTTCATTCATATGTATATTCTCCTTTACGCTTCAAAATTTAACTCATCAGATGAAATCTTGTTGTTAATAATCTTCTGATAAATGTCTACATATATCTCATCTTTATCTCTGTTATAAGTAACTTCTGCATATCTGTTACCCATTGGCTGTCCCCAAATAGTACACTTCTTATAACCTAACTCATGTGCAAACCACACGAGATCCAACTGGTCAATACTGATGTTTTCACTCAATGTCTGAATCACTGCATTCTTTGCAGCTTTTTCAAATTCATAACTTGTCATTATAATTACCTCCACTTTAATATTCTTCAGAAAAATCATTTAAAATTGCCTTTCAATTTAATCTTCTACAGGCATCCACTTTTTAATCTTAATTTCACGAAGTTCTACCTCTATACACTCAATTTCATCTTCGTATTCCCAAGGACGTTCATCTTGCATCTCAGTAGCACCTTCAGAATATGTTGTTTGATAAAACTTGCCATTGTTTTCAAATACAATTTCATGCACGATTGACCATCGAGTAGTGTCAATAATCTTATCTACAACTGTATTGCTATATGGTAAATCAAGCTCATCCTTTAGATAATCCTTACTAAATACTTTCTTTGCCATTATTCTTTTACCTCTACAATTCCCCAACCTTTACAATTAGGACATTCACAATAGTTTTTGTTAATCTGTTTCATAAGTTCTGATAGATAATTCTCTACTTTATTCTGTAAATCCACACAGTTTTTACCGTCAATCGTTGGAGCAATTCTACAATCGTCCCCGTAATCAGTAGAAGATGATTTATCCTTAAAATTGATAATAGTTGTCTCCTTAGTGGAAATCATTCTGTTCACCCATTTAGGTTTTCTTCTTTTATCCGTAAAGGAATTATTTGTATCAACTCTGATGCTATACGGATCAGCTAAAGCAATTTTCTTTACTACTTGGAAATGAAAATCATAATCAGACTTGATAGTTGCAACAGAAGTGTTAATGTGTGCTTTTACATATTTCCTGATAAGTTTTAGCATACGAGAAGAATCAATTCTACATGGCTTATCCTGATATACTTCTTCTGGATATTCAATCTGTGTAATTAAATCAGTTTCAGCATTATATTTGTTAGGGATAAATTCAAAATCTTTTCTCTCATAAATTTTCTCAATGCTAAACTCAATATCCTCATAACCACCTGGAACTGAATCATACTTATATGTATATAAACCAATTACTTCCTCATATTCATCTGTTTGGTCTTCATTGATAACCTTTGGCATTAAATCATTTGCAGTATATCCCGCTTTTAATTCGTATCTCTTATTGATACGTTCATCAGGTTTCTTTTCTGACACGACAGTTGGAATCTTATCTAATCTATACCATTCTGTTTTATTTGTAGGCTCTGCTACCTTACCATCAAATAAATATTTGCTGCAATTACAATTCCACCTATCACCCTTCGAGATATAGATGTAATTTTTACAGTCAATTACTTTAAATTTAATCAATATCACTATCTCCTTTCGTTAACTTATTCTCCAAATGAAATCGAAATTTATTTCGTTTCTCTCCAACTGATACTGTAATATGGTTCATTATATTGATTGCCAGTTTCAATCTTATAACCAAGTTCCTCTAATTTCTTTCGTGTTTCAGGTTTTAAACAACCATCTTCACCGATTGAAAATTTGCCATCTGCAATTGCATCTCTAATTAATTTAGATAATTCTGCTAATTGCTGTGTAGTGTAACTATCAATTACATTGTTTGTCATCTTATTTGCTTCTGATGCAGACGGAATAACATTCTTTGGTGGCTGAACTTCTGGCATAGAAATGTTAGAGTCTGTTAAAGGCAAATAAGATACTTTACATACATTCTTTTCATCGCATAGAATACATGCATAATGCATTCTACTTTCTTTTGGATATTTACAACTCATTTATTTCACCCTCTGATAGATTATTCTCTACTCGTTCATAAACTTCTGCTACAACAGATTGCCCATTTTTGGTGTCTATGATTTTTAATGCACAATCAAAAACATGAAGATACTTTGCAAGAATTTCCTCTATCTCAATTTCATTTATTGTTTTAATAAGTTTTGTTGCCACAATTCTCACTCCTACATTCCCACATGTTCAGGAAATTGTTCATAGATTTTATTCCATTCTTCAATAATTCTTCTGTTCATAATTTCCTGGTTAATCAACTCTTCTACGATTTTTGCAGTAGCACACTGTGTCTGACTTCTAAGAATTTTACAAGCATTTTTCTTATATTGTTGTAAATCTTCTATAGAAGCACTTGCCAACATTGTATTTTCGTTTGTTAAACTTTGTATTACTGGTGGTGTTATTATGTTATTCTCCATTCCATTCTTTAACAGTTAAATAATCTGAGTATGTTCCATATCGCCAAGTTCCACCACATTTCTTACAATGAATTTCAGGATCTTGTGACCAAGGTTTTGATGAAAATAATTCAACTTCTCCACCACAATGACATTTTCTTAGTTTATATTCTGTTCGATTATCCAATTTGTCACCTCCAAAGGAAACTGAATTACATTACTTATTTGAAGTCAAATGCTACTTGAATTTTTTCATCACTGATATTCTTTAAAAAGTTATCTCTAATAGATTTTTCTTCTCTAATCTTCCACTTAATTCTTCCGTTTTCTTTTCTAATATCTGATGCACATTCCAATTTAATTGAAAAAAGCTCACGCTTCATATCCGAAATTGCTTTTAATTTATCCTCAAAATCACAATCATCCTTGTAGCTGATCATGTTCTTTGCAGTTGCAATAATCTGTTTCTTCAACTTATCATATTTCTCAACCTTTTCAGATTCTTTCTCTTCTTGTGTTGGTTTTCTGATTTTGCTCTGTAATTCCAAAATGTTTTCTTCGTAATGTGAAGTAATTTCATTTCGTATATTCTCCACATCATTCACGCTAGTAATCCATGATGGCTTAACATCTTTATATACACTACTATAAACACTTAAAATAGCATAATTACCATTTTCTTTATGCTTGAGAATCATGCCAATATTGCTTTTAAGTCTATTTTCACCAGTTTGGAATAACACAACATCACCTGGTTCAAATATTGATACTGTCTCTTTTCTCACTTTTTCACCTCCAAGGAAACCGATAATTCTTACTTTCCTTCCGTATATAACACAAGGACATCATCACTCACAAAGAAGTCTTCATCTTCTGAATCAACTGCAACAACACCACTGTTTGTTATGAGATATTTACCACCTATGCCATTGCAACAAACAAATATATCTTCTGGTAGGTTTTCTAATAATTCTTTTAACTCCTTGACTGTCATATATTTATTCTCCTCTCACAGTCACTTTAGTTCGTCTATAATAAGCCCAATCAATATCAAATGAAGTCATATTATCTGTGCTGACTACTTCGCCATTTTTAATTACAACTGGCTTACCTCTGTATGGAATAAACACCATACATTCCATATCTTTATTGTTTGTCTGTGATTTCAATAACGACTGTATGATTCTATCCTGTTCCTGAATAATATCTCTGTAGCTATTATATGTTCTAATCACATCATCATGTTCTCTCTTATAGCAATCAATTAAATGTATAATGCTGTTATTAAGATTGCTAATTGCATCGAAAATTCTGTCAAACATCTTCGTTATTATTTTCTCCTTTCAAATTTTCAAAAGAAACGAATCTTTACTCTGAATATTTATCCATGTACTCAAAATATTTATCTTGTATATATCTCTGTAAATCCTCAAAACAACTATCACATAATTCGTTTATATTTTTCATCTTCTTATTAAAATTTTTCTTTTTAGTTCGCACCATTATGTTGCCATAGAGACTATGAGAATAATCGCAATACTTGCCACAAATATCACACTTATATGCTTTCATCTACTCACCTCACAATTATTTATTCTCTCATTGGCTCAACCCTATACATGTTAATGTCCGTCCTACTCCATTTTTATCAATTTCTTCCGGTTCTAATTCTGTTCTACACGAATCCTTTATTAGCCAAAAATCTTGCCCTTCGACCATTCCTAATTCTTCTGCTATGGTCTTAGCTTTTAATAATTGGATTCTGTTTTTAGCTTGCAAAACACACTTAGTAAATTCTCCTTCGATCCAATTATGGAAAATATCTTCGTCTATATATCCGTCAACATGTCCATCTAAATCAGTATTATTTCTAATAAACCAACTAAGAAAAGCCATAGATGCATGTGATACCTGAGCCGACATTTTGCCCGGAGACATTGACAAATCCTTTCGAATTATTATGATTTGTTTATACATACGTTCTCCTCTTTAATATTTACTCCAATCAATTTCTACATACTGTTCATAACAAGGATAATATGTAGTTGTTCCTGCCTGCTCCTTACACCAATCATCTAATAGCTTCTGTAAAGAATCCTTATCGCACCATTCATATGCGTCTTCATGTAAATCACTACAAGCATCTTCAATGATATTGATTGCATCAATGAAAATTTTCCCAACAGAAGTTACCCACAATCTCACAGGTCTTTCATTATCATCTTCTTCATGATTACATGCATAATCGTCAAAGAAATCGTCAACTGTGTCGTAATACTCGTCAAATTCCTCACAGTAAAGCATTGTATCTACATCTTTTTCATCAACTGAAACTGCTTTAGCTACTTTCTCATTCCACTTCTTTATTCTCTCTTCTTCGTCAGCTTTCTTCTGTCCTTCACAATCACAATGCATATATCCCTGATTCTTATAAGGCTGTCCACAATAAGGACATAATCTCTGTACTCCATTAAAACAACTCTGACAAAATGAAAGTGCTTGATGCTTGTATGGAAAATAATATTTTCTACCAGTTTCAGAGTTGTCACCTTTAATCCCATAAACATTGTCTTCAATTCGCATTCCAAGACCATTACATACAGGACAAATTCTTTCATGCTCTGTAAGATCCTTGATTAGAATTTTAGGAAACGATTTCTGAACTGCTTCATGAAGATTTATTTCTTCTCTATGTGTTAAATTATTCATATAGTTATTCTCCTAATCGTACTCATAATCATCAAGTTCCACTTCCTCACCACATTCAGGACAATCGCACCAAGCACCATCTCCCCAATAATCAGTATTGAAATCGACTTCTTCAAAATTCACTTCGACTTCTTCATGGCAAAATGGACACTCAAATGTGATATAAGAAGGTCTACTGATGATTGTGTAATTTACTCCATTATTTATTTTCAATCACCTCCAAAGAAAGAAAAAATTCATTCGACTTTTGAGGTTTTAAAAGCCTTATTTTTCAAGGCTTTCGTGACCTCACATTTTGTTATTCTCTGTTAAAACAACGCACAACCGTCTCTTTTAAACGATTCGACATACATATTCCACTTCTCATCGTCCATCTCATATAATTTCTTAAAACATTTCTTACACAAGAACTTCGATACATCTCTTCCATGGAATTTCATATTCATTGCCAGCGTTGTCTTATCTTTTATTCTCTTTTCACACTCATCACAATATTTGTTAAAATACTGTCTTGCTACTTTCATATCACCAACATTCAATCCATTGTACTCAGCGAATTCCTGAATGACTTCATCGGTTGGCTCATCTCTAAATGTTCCACCATTCCAAGCCTGTGTGAGATATTCGTCAATGGTGCAGTTCATGATTATCCATTTCTTATTTGCAATGAAGTCTTCTTTTAAGATATTCCTCCATCTCTCATAAGCCTGTGGATACCAATACTTGTCCAAAATCCAAGTAGACTTCGTATAGAATGGACATGCAATATTACCGTATAATTCTATATTTTCATATAGTACTGACTATATCATCACCCTCGTTTAACGTTAGGTTTGTGACAGGACATCACTCAGAATAATCTATAATTACTCGTGTGCAGCACTTCGAGCTGTATCAATCTCAGCCCTACATAATAGTCGATTGACTTTTCTTTTGGTCGTTTATGATATATTTTTTAATTTCTTAATTACTTTTAATGAATGTTGATTTAAGCCATATTTCTTCAAAACATCTTTTTTCTTTAATTCGCCAGATTCGGCTTTTTCAAAATCAATCAAAATTGCGTCTAAATCTAACGAATTATAATCAATTACGTTTCTTTTCCCTATCCCAAGTTCTTTTACCACTCTCGAAACACTTCTCTGATCTATGCCAAGTTCCTTTGCAATTTCTGAATGCGATGATCCTTTTGTATATAATTCCCTTATTTCTTCTCTTGGAATTGTACGTAAATCTTCTCGAATATGTTTACCTTGTATATCACTTGGAGTATTAATTCCATATGCTTGTAAAGTTCTTCTTATTGTATGAGGACAAACATCATAATCATTTGCAATGTTTTTTATCATTTCACCAGCCTGCAATCTATTGATAATATCATTTACATTATCAATTTTATAAATAGTTTTTTCGTCACCACCAGGAGTAGAATTGTATCCATTATGAAAACTATCAAACTTTTCTATGTAATATACTTCTTTTTCATCGAGTTTTTCATATGGTATATTCTCTTCTAATACTTCACAATAGAAGTTATCACAACCATATTTATTCATTGCTCTATAAATTTTATAATTGCCGAATTTTTTATGTACAGATGGTTTTAGATGTTGTTTAAATCTTTCCTCAACAGATTGTGTTGTCTGTCCAATATAAACTTTACCATTACATTTATTTCTTATAATATAAATTGTTCCTAATCTACTTATTTTTATCTTTCCTTTCGTCTCGACCAAAAGACTTAGCACAGGATTACCATATCATCTTTGATTTAGGCTTCCCTGTTAGCCAGATTACTAATTGTCATTTCCTACAATTCCTAACATCGTTAATCTGACACCACGCTGATAAACGTGTTCACTGCATTTTCGATATATATTTCTATATAAAGGGGCGTAACAAAGTCCACCCACAACGAGAGTAACCCTTCTTGTATTTAGGATTTATATCAATATTCTTCCAAATTGTATAAAGCCATACATCCATTTCTGACCATTTTCTAATAGGAAGGATACCTTGCCAACAGGTCTTACCCCATTCCTGCTCATTTATCCATTCATCCTGATAACCACTACGAGTATTTGATTCTTCATTTCTCATTCCCATCCACATAAGATACGGATGGTCGTGGTCGAGCTGTGATACCATAACTCCAACCTTAAAAATCCTACAGCAAAATCTAGCGAATCTCGTGGGTATCATGTGATCTGATTCTACATATTGGTAAAATCCCTTCTCAGGATTCATAATCTCACAATTAGGAAAAGTCTTAACCATTCTGTATGTATCAGCACAGTCAAGCGATGTATTATTAAATATTGCTTTTGTTTCTGGATATAATTTTCTGACTAGATGACAGGTAAGCATTGAATCCTTACCCATAGAAACAGGAATTATTGAAGTATATGTATTAAACTTCTCTGTCTTTTCTTTGATTAGTTCTAATGAATCAGCTTCAAGCTGCGTTAGATGTTCTTTCTGTAATTCGATTAAATCTTGCCAACTTGCTAAATCCACATCTGATATATTGTCATAGGATTTCAATTTGGTGCAATCCAATCTTTCAAGCGAATTTTCAATCTTTATTCGATAGAATTTATGTTCATTTCCTTGCTTATCAAATCCTTTAATAATGGATTTATCTAACCAAAAGTAACCTTCTTTCAGGTCTTCTAATGGCTGTTTGCTCGTATCTCGCAAGAATGTAAGATACTCATTGTAAATTGGGTTCACTCATATACCTGAGTGTTATGTACATAACCTTTTACCTAGGATTATCTTTACCTTTCTTTTATTTTATGGCATTTGCAACTACCATTTATGTTGTTATTTGTCCAAAATTTTCCAATGAAAGATTGGTTTCCTATGACTCTCCTAAATCATTAAATTCTCTACCTTCAATGATATTCTGGACACCTACTTTACATTTTTCTAAAGCAAAAGCATATGCATTATTATAAATAAGTTTGTCGTGTTCTGCCGTTGGGTTATCGTACACACTATCAATAGCTTTATCAATACCATCTATAAATCTGCAAAGTCTTTCAATTACTTCATTATTACCAAACGCTTCATCATAAACTTTTGCAGTTGCCCTTAAACCTCTTGATTTATTCGCATATTCAAAAGCTCTCAACTCATCTTTTCTGAGCCATTTGATCCATGCACCGCAATCATCACAATAAAGTCCTGTATTATTACCTTTTACTTCTGTATGTAGTGAAACGCTTCCACATTTCTTACAACAATTCTGATACATAATTTCACCTCTTATCTACTTAATTCTTTCAACGTGGCGATTTTATTTCTTATCTCGTCTCTATGCATAATTACTTCTTCTCTGTCCTCGCTAGTAATGAATTCTGACCAACCAATCAAATCTTTCTCAATGTCTTCTATAAGTTCTTTCTCTACATTATTTATTTTCATTTCAGAAAAATCGTGTAATACAGGCTTATCTTTTTCTTCTATAACGAATAATGAATATGGTGTAATAACTAAAGTAAACTCAGTACCCTCTTCATCAAACCATGCCATCCCAATACCTGTTGTGTGATATTGAATAAAGGCATTTAATAAATCTACTGGCACATCTGTTAAATAGCTCGGCGTACCATGAAATACTCTTAAATCAAAATTGCTCCATCCATGTTTCGGATTACTTATCATGTTTCAGCCTCCAATATGTTATTCTTCACTCACAATCTCATAAATAAAATCATCATGATATTCGCCATTCTTATCTTTAATTGAATCTTTCAGAACATGTTTCGTTCCGTTGCGTCTCTTGATAAAGCTATCGTAACCTCTACAAGCAGGATTACCACCAACAGCTCGCCATTCAACTCTATGAAATGTTTTGATTAGTTCTTCTCATTTATCGAATACATCTCTTCCAACTAAGATATTTCCTCTGTCAAATGAGAACAATCCAAAGTTATATGCTTTAGACGCATACCAATCAACTGTATATCCTAAATAGCCAATGAGTTTTTCGTTCTTATCAACTATTGCATATTGAAACTGATTCTCATTTGGACATTCTGCAATTTCAGGACTCCAATTGCACATACAACCGGTTTCATATAACATATCTATTGTATAGTAATATTTTTGAAATTCTTTCTTGATCTGTTCTTTGTATAAAATTGCAGGTACTAACACTTAATCACCTCTTTTCTATAATCCAATGATATGTTGCATTCTTGTGAAGTTATCTATAGTTCATTCTTCTTTCAACTTCCTTATCATTTTCTTCATCATTGAAATATTTATAAGCAAGTGTCATAGGATAATTAGAATTTTTTGCTCTGTCGTACATCATAAATTCGCACCAATTAGGCTCTTTGTATCCATCTTTACTATCGTTGCACCAGCTTGGATCTTCAAATAAACCATCAAAAACGCTCTTAAATGAATACTTTTTCCTCTGAATATTTCTATCTTTGATAACAGTTGACTTATCATATCCTTTGATTTCTACAAGAACATCTTCACAGCCTACTCTTTTACAAAGTCGCACAAACCATTTCGTAAATTCTCTGTAAGTCTGTTCAAATTCTCTGTCTCTTAAAGCCGCATTTACAACAAGGATATATTCGTCTTGCGTTCTCAATGCTCCTCTACTACGACTTTTATTGCCGTACCAATCAGTTAAATTATTTGTCACCTCGCCAAATTCATCACATGAACACGAACTATTATGACCATTTTTCTGAATGATGTATACATCCATATCACCCTCAGAACCTGTTACTCTAGGCAAATGATTTAGCACTGTTTCAAGAATATATCTCTTTTCAGGCTGTGTTCTACCCATAGGACGAACTGTTATTGTACCGTTGATATAAGTCCAATACGACATTTTTTCTACCTCCCTGCTTTAATATTCTCTCTTTGTAACAAAGGGAAACCTGAAATTACCTTTATTCACACGTAATGTCTAAATCTTCACCAATCTTATGAATAACATTACCAAGTCCCTTGCACAGCGACTTTAACCACTCCTCACTACGATTAGTCATTTGCTCGTCTCTTTCTTCATCTGTCATATCAGACCAGCAGATATTGTCCCATTTTCCATCTCTTTTAATTCTAAAATAGTATCCATCCAAATTTCTATTCATCAGTTTCTCCTTTCCACTCATCCAACAAATAGAAACTATAAATCTGCTTATCAAGTTTTTCAACCCGCTCTCTTAACGCAGACTCTTCTTTCTTACTATCCGTTTTCCAACACTTCTCCCGTAATTCTTCACGCTGCTTAGTCAGTTCATTGTACTGATCCGATATATCCATTTCGTCTACGACTGAAATCTCAATTTTATCGCCGCAATGAGGACAGAACCGGATTGGATAATTATCTGTCTGTGCCCATTCATCTTCATATAATCTAATGATTTCTGTATGTGAAGTACAGAATTGAGGAATAAAATTACCATCATCTATGTGCTTTAATAGAGATAAGTCTTCGTTTGTAAATTCTATGCACTTATTATTCTGAATTTCATCACAACAATACTTAAATGGTTTATATTTATATGAATGAGTGTCATTAAATTTTAATTTGATTAGTTCTATCTTCATATATTTATTCTCCTAAACATCTTCCACATAAACAGTAATACAACTTCCAATCTCACCACTCACTTTTGGGAATACCATTGTAATACTATCTATGTAATATTCTTCTCCGTCTGTATCAATGACATCATTAGTATTGATTATTAATGGAATTTCGTTCTTTCTCATATAGTCTAGCGTCTTAAAAACTTCTGATACATTCTCTACTTCTGTATATCCAAGAAGCTTATAATCATCATATCTATCGCTAAAACCAACAATTCTTATCTGCAAGTTTTATACCTCCTTATATTTAGTTATTCTCTCTTTTATTTTTGGAAATAGTGAGCAGAATTGCTCTTAGATAAAATCAATAGGAAATGCTTCTTTATTGAGATTGTTTCTTAGTAGCTTCTTTCAAAAATTTTTCCATACTATCAGCATCTTTATCTGTGAATTTTCTTAGTTTTTCATAACATTTTCCTGTCATCATAAGTGTATTATTCACTAGAAGTATTTTCGTGTTATCTGGTATAATTTTTATGCCGTATCTTTTCAACCACTTCTTGTTAATACGCTTTTTCTTGTGAATTCTTCTTTGAACATCTTTAGTGATATACTCAGTTATGAGGATTTTATAACCTAAACCTTCAATTGTTTGTATATTCATTTATTCTACCATCCGATCTACAATGCTCTGTAACTTATCAATAAATATCTGAGCGTCCTTTTTATGTATAAGTTGCTTAATATCAGCAGGTACAAAAGCCAATATTGCTTCACCAAAAACTTTATTGTCAGCGTATAAATTCATAAACTGGCACATAGTCTCGACATCAATCCAATCTAAATCTGGTTGCAAACAAATTACATCACCTTTCTGTGGATGCAATTTTCTAACCTTAATAAGTGTCTGCTTGAATAACTTCTTTTTCTGTCGTTTGTTCATATTTCTCACCTACTTTCACGACCGAATGAAACGTGGTTTTACTTGGCTTGTCCTGAATATTGTATAGTTTTCGTGACAAGCCAAGAAACCAAAATTTCCTTTTAGTTTTTATCTATTATCTTTGTGATATTGTCATCGTTTTTATAATCGTGACAAATAGGCTCATCATCAAGAGATCGTGTTGTTTCACCGATTATCTTTCCTTCTGCATCGCAAACATTACAAGAAATAATTTTTTCTATTACCAACTCTTTTACGTTGAACATTTTATTATTCTCCACTATATGTAAATAACTTTTCAATTCTAATATTCTTATCATCGCTTTTTTCTTTATTACTATCCAAAAGCGTTTTAGTTTCTTTTTGCCAGATACATTCAAACTCATCAGGCATGTTATACTCACTAATTAAAACAGTATTATTTACGCTTGCCTTCTTAACCCATTCGTAAAATTCTTCATATGGGAAGCCTCCAGTTGAATACTTTGTTGTATCACGATACGGAATATCGCAATAAATAACATAATTTTTAATTTTGTCTAAGGGAATATTTCTGAAGTCGAACACTTCAAATTGAATATTTTTAAGATTTGGGATTTGTTTGATAGTATTTTTATATGCTTCTAATGAGTAATTACGTTTTCCAACCTTGTCTCTTCTGTACCCACCAAACCATTTTCCACCATATGAAAGCTGAAAACCAACATATCCAACCAAATAATCTGGATATCCTTCTTTATTATTTTGAATATCCTTATATTTTTCTTCTGTAATATCTTCTGGCGGTGTCCAACCTTCCGATAACTTTTTAAGTACAGCAATTAAATATTTGTGATTGTCTGTACCTATTCTTTTATTGCATTTAATTTTATCAATCATATTAGCACCACCAACGAAAGGCTCTAAATATCCTTCCGTCTCATTAGTTATATATGATTGAATAATTGGTGCTAAATCTTTGCTTAATCTATTTTTGCTACCAACGTATTTCATAAATTACTTGGAGTAAGGAATTCCTTCTTGTGTACACGAACCTCGTCTCCTTTCATTGTTTTTATTCTCTCTTTAAGTCGCACTCATCAATAAATCTTGATTGATATACTCAGTAACTCTCTTACTTCCAACCTCAAAAATATCCTTGTCTTTCTCAAAACATATATAATTTCTACCTGTATTCAAAGCTGCAACTGCAGTTGTACAACTTCCTGCACATGAATCAAGAACTAAATCTCCTGGATTTGTGTAGGTTTTGATAAAATACTCACAGGCTTCAACAGGCTTTTGACACTGATGCAAACTGCTCTTTTGTGTATCCCATTTAAATTTTAGAACATCTCTTGGATATCTTTGTGTGCTGCCACCGCCTGAAATACCAGTCTTTGTAGCACCATAACAATTACCATCTGTTGTATGCTTTGTATAAGAATGAACAGGTGTATGCCCTTCTGTCATTTGTGGATTGTATGTAGGGAGTTTCTTATAGAAAATCAAGACATTTTCATGTGCCTTCATAGGCATTTTCTTAGCATTTAGATGACCAGTTGCTTTGGTTTTTTCGATAATCCATTCATAACGATATAACTTTTCATTACTACAAGCGAGTCTCTTATCAAATGGTGACTGTGCCCATAATGCAATACAACCATTATCTTTGATGATTCTCTCATATTGTTCCCATAACGGCTCGAATGGAATTAATACATCCCATGAATTCTGGGTTGTTGAAAATGGCAGATCCGTGAAGATAAAATCGACTGATTTATCATCAATCTTTTTCATACCTTCAAGACAATCTTCATTGTATATTTTGTTAATCTCTAACATTTCTTACTCAGAGCAAATCCAGATTTAATGCTGCAGCAAATCTCTTGCTCCTTTCAATGTATTATTCTCTATTTCCAAATAACTGTTTCTGCAATGAATCACATAAAACTTCATAAATTTCATCTTTGACATCATTAAAATCATAATTAGAAATAAAGTTATATACTCTACTTTTAATAAATTCTTCATTATCTTTAATCGCCTTATTCATGGCTGTAATGGCTGGCGACTCATCATTCTCCCACGCATCTTTTCTACGCCACATAAGATAGCTGATATGAGAATCATCCTGTAAAAGACTTACAACTTTATCTTTAATAAACTCAAGTGAATCTTTGCCAATTGCTTCTGACACTGCTTTGAATAAATACTCATATGATAAATTGGTCATAACTCGTTCAATGTCGCTTGGTTTTCTAAATAGTTCTTTAACAGCTAACGAAAACTGCTCTTTTGCTATTTCTTTCATCTCTTCCTGAGATAAATAGTCTTCAATATTGATATTTATTTCCACTTTTATACCTCCTAATTTCCAAAGAAACTTCGGATTCTTCGGCTTTTATGAAGCCGTTTACTGCCTTATCTTTAAGTCAGATGGCTAAGAATCACAACCTCTATCATATTGTCAATGACTTTTAGGATTACCTTTTATTTTCAATTATCAAAATTTTCAACTTAATTCATTATGTTATGCCCACTTACACCATATAAAGGGTTCGAACCTAGTACAGCCCCACTGACACATAAATCACCAACTAGTATCCACATCTATGCCGTTGTCAATCTGAATTGAACAGCCCTACAATAATGAATAATCTTAATCAATGTCTGCAATACTTTCTACAAAGCAATTGTAATAGATATATCTCTTGCCGTTGAAATCAAACTTAACATATCCACCTTCGTTTGTATCAATATCAATTTTTCCTTCATATGTTGCAAGTTCTTTACCATCTGCTGTATATACAGTAATTGTTCTCTGCATACCGCCATTTATATCACTCTTTATATCTGTTACCGTTCTGTCCCATGACGCACATCCAGTCATTCCAAAACATAATGTCAATCCTAATACAACTGCTAAAACTTTCTTCTTCATATGTTTTAATCTCCTAACTCTATTTTTTTGCATTTTCCAATATACATACTTTGTTTACATCTTTGAATCTTAATATTTGAGTATTTTTCATTAAGTTCTTTTTCATGTAAATCTATATATTTTTCCACATCCTGTTTGTTGTTAAACAAATATTCTTTTATATTTATCCTAGAGGTATAAAAATTTCCATCCTTATTTAAATAATATTTTTCATTCTTATACACAGTATAGATATAAAAACCATACCCAATTGTCACATATCTTCCTTCGATTCCATCTTTCTTTTCTTTTTCTTCTCTTTTACCATCAATATAATTTCCAATAATATTTGGCAATATAATTGCTATAAATGTTGCTATTAGTGCTAATATCAACAGTAAAATAAATGTTCCAAAAAAATTTAAAACTTCTGTCATATAACGTCTCCTCAATTACCCTTCATAATCCGTTTGACTGCTTTGATACAAATCCTACCATATTATTCTCCTTCTGATTCAAACGTATCATTTATAATCTTCTGACAATTTTCAATTACTCTACAAATCAATCTCTTTCCATTATCACTAAAATAGTCATTATTGTTCTGTTGATTATAGTAATCTTCAAGTTTATTGTTAGCGGATTTTAACCTTAGAGATATATTGGCATAATCGCACTTATTATCACATTTTGCCGAATATTCTCTATTGTATCTTAATTTACATTCCATACATGGGCTGTACATTTTACACCTCCTGCTAATGTATTCTCCAAAGGAAATCTATGTTTCTTGTTACTTTTATTTGGAAAATTTAGCTGATCAGCCTTTTAAATGGAAATTGTATAAAATGCTTTATAAGTGAATAAAACAAAAACGGTTATAAATATGTATATGTGATTAATTCATTAATCTGATTTCTCGGAATTCGTCATCTCTCTCGAATCCGTTTATGTAAGCAAGGCTTGTCCCTGCTTTGATATCTGATTTTGTTGTTATCTTCATAACTACACGATAATCATCAGGAATTTCATCAAGTAAACTTCTTAACGCATCCGCTGAAATACTACTCAAATAATCACCTCCACATCACCTGCATCCAATGTAAATTTCTGTTCTCCTGTTTTAATATTAATAAAATACGAAAACCAACCATCGTTAATTCTTCGATATTTGTTTGTATTATTCTCCGAAACTTGAATGTTACACTGCATTTTTTCAAGTTTCTTTTTCGTGTCTTTGATAGTTTGCACTAATTCATAGTTGCCAATACCATCATACAATCTTTCTTCTTTATCTAAAGCTGCTTTTAATAGCTTATACTCTCTGTCTGTGAAAATGTTCATTAAAATCCAAAGTCACCTCAGTCCCATAAGTGTTCCTTCGTTTTTTTATCTTCAAGATTATATTTAACTATCTTATAATCATTTGTACCAAGTTTACACCATTTCTCAATAACAGATTCGTAATCCTGATAAGCTCCACCACGAGCATTAAAAATAATTTCTCCTGTTTTTATATCTTCTAAAGCATATAACACTTTAGATCTATTAACATTCTGTTTTGTATTATCTTTTTTGCTTTCATCTTCGTGCTTGTTAATCCAATCAACTATTTCGTTGACTTTAGATAAAAGAGTATATCCCATTGCTCCTATACCACAGCCACCATCATTTGTTAATCTTTTCATCTGTTTTCCTCCTTAGCCGTTTTTAACATACACCAATCCATACGTTTTTCTCTTATATCTTCCCACTTACCATGTCTGTCTCTACCAATTAGTTTATCCAACATACATCTTGGATAATTTGCACTCTTAATAAGAAATGGACAAACGAAACAATTATCTGGCATAGGAAAATTTTCTATATAAACTTGTGAACTATCGTTTTCTGTTTTGTTTACATTATTATTTTTCTTTTTTAACTTATCTGTTTCATCTCGTAAATTTTCTTTCGGAATGCCAAAAACTGTATTGTTAATCATATCATCTATACCAAAATTCATCATATTGCATTCTCACATTCTTGAAACAATATCATTTAACTGTGTCTGAAGGTATTTAATGATAAGACGCTTTTCTGCAAGAGCAAGACCTTTGTGAAAGTCAAAACTGTCTTTGTCACAACAACAAGCTTCTGATTTAATATGTCCAAACCTACACTGTACTTTCTTTCCATTGTTTCTATATTTGTATGTAAGTTTAACTTTTAACCCATGTAAATCCTGTATATCAACATCTCCCCATGTCCATTCTGTCCATTCTCTTTTTACTTTAATGTTTTTAGGCTCTACTGGTACAAAATACTTCTCATATTCGTCATATGACATACATCCGAGATTACAACCACCAAATCTAAAACAGACTACTCCACCTTCCTGAATATCTGTTACTTCACAAATCTCACCTACATTTCTAAATACTCCCATTGGTTTTGCTAATTTTATAAGATCTCCTTTAATCATGCTGCTTTATCCTCCTTATTCGCAAACTTTTTATTAAATGCATCAATAGCTTTCTGATCCTCTGCTGTTACGTCATCGTTAAATCTTCGTCTAGCTTGTACAATATGATTATTTCTTACTTCAATCGTTACCAAACTCTCATCTGGTTTATTCTTCTTTCTCAAGAAAAGAATGTGACACTCGCCATCAATAACCTTATCTATGTAAGAAGCAACGCAGTTATTTTGCATGGTTGCCTCGTCCTTTATATCTTGTGTAGATTCTGGATAAATGAATATGTAATCACCAAAAGAGCATTCGTACTGCTTATTTATTCTCTTTTTAAATAATTCTTCTGGGAACTCTTTCTTCATTCGATTGTAATTCCTACAAGCAATTTTATGAGTTGTAAGAAAATGTCGTGGATATTTATCAAATTTAGGACTAAGTTGATTCATCATATTTGCATAATCATATAGTTCACGAATCAGAAAGTTCATATCCTCTATTGCCTCAAATGTTTTAATTCTATCCAAATATAACCACAAATCTTTTGCACTATAACCAAAATCATTAATAAGTTTATTGAAATATGAATATACTATATTTTTGTTTACTTCAAAAGTCCAACCATATACACTCCAAACTTTATAAATATTTTCGGGTGTTAATGAAATATAATCGAGATTATATGCTATTTGATAAGCATTTGGGTTTTCTTTATAAAATTGAACTATATCATTAGAGAGTTTTACCTTATATCTCTTACACAATTTAATAAGTGATTTAGGAATATCATTAATTGAATATTTGAAATTTTTGCCACAAATAATATCCTCTATTCCTGCTGAAAACAGTTGTTCAAAATGTGAATATTTAGGTATTTTAGTAAGAATAGTACCGATATTGAATATTTCATAAGGCTCTGATTTTCTTACAAAATCCAAAAATTTGGCATACTGTTTGTCCGTACAACACTCAATTACTTCGTTCATACTCAAATTTCGCAACTGATTTTGTAGCCCATTTACAGGCTTACCCGAAAATCCAATCGCTTGTTTTGTGGCAAAATCGTACTTCGCAACTTTTCCATCATCTCTTTCAAAAACGAGATACTGTTTTTCTTTGTATATTTTCAATTTTTATTTTTCACCTCCTGGAAATAATCATAAGTACAGTAAAATCCCTCAAACTCCATTTCAGTCAAATATTCTTTTGCTAATTTCTGAATGCAAGTTTGGAACTCTTCATTAAATTGTAAATTTTTATCATTATAAAACAGTCCAACATGATTGTATTCAACTTTAAGATAGAATTTGACTTCTGGAAATTTGCCTTCCAATTCTTTAATAAACAGTTCTTTATTACTTACGTCTTTTTTACCTTTTGCGTTATTTACCAAAATACAATAATCTATAGCTTCTTTTTCCGACTTAAACACACAATCTTCAGTTCTATTAAGCTGTTTTATGTTAATATCTGATTTAAGTTTATACTTTACAGTTTGATGATCTGAATAAACAGTTCCTATTATTCTTGTCACTTTTACTTTGCAAGGAACTATTATATAATGCTTTGCATTGTGTACTTTACCTGTTCCGTTGCATTGATTACATTTGATTTCATAACCATTATGATTAAACTTACCCTTCCCCTCACAAATAGGGCATTGATGATGTACAGGTTGTGAACGCATGGTGTAACATTCTTCACCAATATCAAATTTATTATTTATTTCATACATTTACGTCTTCCCTTCCTTAATTGATAATTGTTGTGAAAAATATTCCAATATGATAATATAATTACGAGGTGATTATAATATGAATCCGAACAAAAAAATTAGAAGAAGATATGAGAAAAATAATAAAGAAAATTGAAAATAAAGAAGATTTATCTAATCTTTCTCAATACGAACTCCATGTTCTTTTAGAATGTTATAACCAAAAATATATAAGCAATGTGAAAATTGAAAAGACAGGCTCCGGTCGTTTTAAATTGCAAACAACCGGAAATATCTTAATTGAAAAAGCTGGTCTTGATTTCGTTTATCCAACAACTGACTGGGTAAAAATTATTACAATGATAGGAATAGTTGTCACTTCAATTGGTGTATTCAAGGACGAATTACTTTCAATAATATTACAAATTGTAAAATTAAAGTAATAATTTCCACTACACTATAAGAATTATTGTTTTTCACTCTCTCACCTTACTCTATCATTTCAACTTTAATTCTAAATTTTGTTGTTTCTATATGTTCGTTTTCTTGATAAGGACGATTATAATCAAAATGCTGATGACGGACAGTTGCAATCAAATGAATATCATTACCAAAAACAAATTCCGTATCTGTTTCATAAGTATCTTCTGAACCATCACCAAGTTTAGAGTCTGTACAATATATCTGATTTGCGTCTAATGCATCTTGAATAATTCTGTAAATATCTCCTGTATTATACATAGTCACTCTCCATTCGTAATCATATTATCTCCATTTTCCAATAAGCCCAAAACACTCTTTTTTGAATTTTTCTAATACATCTATTAAAGCTTCTATTTTATAAGAATCTTTAAATATTATCTCAGTTGTTTCAGGTTTAGATATATCAATATTATAATCATAAGGCAATGGGTTCATAAAACAATTAAATCTGACGTTCAAACCCTTATGCGTTAATCTTATTTGATTGACATTTTCTTTATTTCCAACAACATTCAAAAAGATTTCACCTCCAAAATTTCGCAAGAATTGTGCATTTACTGCGAATATAAAATATATACCATATATAGTATATATCACTTATTTTTAATACTATATATGGTATATTTGTAACAATTACTCACTTAATTCTGCAAGTGCCTTGTCCAGATCCTCATCAGACATGTTCTCAAGTGCTGCATCATGTCTCTTAGCTTTGATTTCAAGTAATCTCTGTCTCATCTCAGCATTTTTCTTAGCGTCTTCTCTCTTCTTCTTCTCATCTATCTTCACACTAACAATATACTTGACAATTTCAATCTTATTAGAAATCTCTTCATCTTCCTTTGACTTAGTATTCAGAAGACTTTCTTCCTCAGACTTCTTTGCTTCTGCATTGAGTGTCTTAAATACTGAGTCCAGATTCGTGAGAGATAAATCCCACAAATCAATTACGTTAATCATTCCTCTGAATGGGAATTGATAATTATTTCTCGTTGCATTAATAAATAATTCGTTGTTTGTCATAATAATAATCTCCTTTTCTAATTTAAAACTTAATCTTCATTACACGCTCTGTTGCGCCCTTAACCTTAACAACTAAATCTGCTCTCTTAGTCATAGAGAATCCAATTCCTGAAAGCTGATCATCAGTATCTTCTACATGGCACTTAGCACCTAAAGCCTCAAATACTCTCTTGTGCTTTTCAAGGTCACTCTTTAAGAATTCATTGTAATAGCCATTAGGACTTTCGTTGTTCACACAATCCTTCAGGAAGAAGAATAAATGTCTATGACCAATTCCATCCTGTTCATCAAAATAATTTGGGCTATAACTGATTACTGATACAGGAACAAACTGATTCGTTTTGATATTCCACTTTTCAATAGGTGTACTATCATTCTCTGCCATCTCAAGAATACTAAACTCGCCATTTTTTAATTCTAATTTTGCAAGAGTAATCCATTCCTTGTGCTGTAATGGTTCTCTTCTTACAAATCTATAAACATTACCGCCAAATGCAATTTCTGCTTTAAAGCCACCTGTTGTCGGATTTCTAAAACTCCAATTATGGATTTTAAAAGTGTATACACCCTCTTTCAATTTATCAATTGAAGGAAATGTTGTGTTTTCAACTGGAACATATCCAATAGGAGCAGGAGCGGTATAATCTACATCCTGAACTCCACCAGAAGCATAATGTTTTCTATGATTCCATCCAACTCTTTCATTATTTCCATAATTATCATGAATTTCTTTTCCATTCTTGATAACAACATTCTGATTTGAACCAGGCATAAATACATGTAAATCCATAAGAGAAGCATTTCTCATTCCATCATAATTCCAACTATGTGAAAATCTTAAAGCACCATCAGTTCTTCCACCAGCAGCTTTTACTTTTTCTGTAATTTCAGAGTCAGTAATGTTTCCTGAATAAGCCCAAGATAATCCATTGTTCCATTTGAACATTGTCTTAGCACCTGAATTAACAGGTGCAATCATAGAAACAAAGTTCTTCTCATGTTTATTCTCTACAAAAGCTTCAATCTCCTTTGCAGTTGGAAGTACCTTATCAATGAAATCCTGTGCTGAAATCTCTTCAACCTTAGAAAACTTCTTAGGACTTACAGCAACATCCTTTTCCATCTGCCCAAAAATATCATCTGTACCAACCATTCTTCTTGCAGCACTCTTATTTGAGAACAGTACATTATTTACAGTAATATCATTCAGATTAGCAAATCTTCTCTGTAATGAATCCATATATCCAAGCTCTGTAATGGTCTTCTTTGCATCCTCAAGCATCTTCTTTGTAAAAATAGCCCTTGGACGCTTATAATTACTTGGAGCGACAATCTGCTCATACTTCTTAACTGCTGTGTCAAGATCCATATCCTCACTTACATTGATAAGAAGTGTTCCAATAGAATGATTTCTAATTCTACCAATAGCCATACCTGCTGTTATCGACTTCTCCCAAGCATATAAATCCTTTTCAGTATCAGCAGTCAGCTTATCATATTCCTTCTTATACTTCTTGAACTCTGTGAGTACGCCTTTCCACTCTTCACCCTTATAAAGTGTATTTGAATTGATAAGTTCAAGAATTGTATCAAGTGCATCCATAGTAATTTCATCAAGAGAACGCTTAAATACGTTTCTTGTATCTCTGAACTGTCCTTTAACTTCCTCATTAGAACGACTACTTCTATTTACAAACTTACTTGGAAGCTCTAAGAAGAAATGATCCCACTGATGAGACTTTCCATTGATTTCCTCAAAGTTAAAATCTGTACCAATCTTAGAGGACTTAGTTGTATAAATATCTGTAACTGTATGAGCTTTTACAAAAGCATCAAGTGCATCACATACTGGCTGATATGTTGTATCACCAAGATTCAGTTCCCAAATCGTATGAATCTGATTATCCTTGATAGTGACAGCAGAACCAATATTCTTAATAAACTGTCTACAACAACTACAATCATGTTCTCTACGCTCTCTGAAAATCTCATTTGTACCAGCAGGGAAGCTATCAAGATATGTATTCCATAATTCATCCTTATCTACATTTACCTCAAATAAATGCGTTGCCTCTTTTTGCATTTCATCGAAGTGCTTCTGTAAAGCCTTCTTAAACATCATAAATCCATCCATGTTTTGTACCTCTTCTTTCTTATATTTATTTTTTGTTAATTGTTTCTACTGTTATATTCTCCGTTTATAATCCAAAGGAAACGAAGTTTTCATTCCTGTGTTATTAATACATTCATAATTCCTTCTACAGCTTTATCCCAGAAGATATTTGCAAATTCTTCAACAGTGCAAATTGGCTTGTCGTCCCAGTCAACAACCATTGCGTCATCACACTGACACAACTCACAGCCGCTTTCTTTCAGTGCTTCGTTTGCATATTCTGTTACAACCGTCTGCGTATCGGCATAGTCACAACCTCTGCTTAAAATGTCCTCAAGTTCTTCTATTGTTTTCTTTGATATTTTCGCCATATCTTTTATTCTCCAATTTCACAAATTGCTGAACCTAATTCAATCGCCAAATTATCACCAATACAACTCTCACCACGATTCATTTTTTCTAACAAATCAACAAAATCCTTATTAAGTTTTACATCAATTGGTTGTGAAATTGTTATATGACGAACTCCAAACTCTTTAGAATTTCCTACTCTACAATCCATTTCAATTTTCATAATTTGTTCAAGAGCAATATTCCTATCAGGATGTTGTTCCAAATATTTTTCCATGTCCTCTATATACTTTAAGTCTTCGCTTCTTTCTGAAATATTAATCATTTTCTTTTTTATCCTTTTTCATTTACTTTTTTATAATGTTATATACTTACAACTTTCTTTTATTTCTTATTTATTTCAATCACCCTTCATTCAATCTATTAACGGCTGTTCTACCCTTAAGATGCTGCTGTTAGGCTCATATGATAGATAACTATTTAAGCCACACTGTTACACCGCATAAAAACGAAGTTATCTTGTCATCTCTTATACTCAATCCATTTATCTGAACCCTTGAATTTCACTTTTACTTTCGTAGGGCATCCATCTGGGATAGATTTTAATGATTTATAGTCACCTATAATTGTTGCTGTTTCTAAAACCTTGTGATTCTTTTCACATTCCATTGCTTTTACTTTATCTGCATAATCAGTATTACAGAACTGACAAGTATATAATGTCTTTGTAACCATATAAATCTCCTTTCATTTTTCAAAGAAATCGAACATTACTGTGATATTTCTATTTTAATTTCTGTTCCCTCATAGTTACCTGTTATATGCCTTTTGGCTACAGATATTCCCTCTTTATATTCATTAATGACATTCTCTAAAGATTTCATAATGTCATAAAAATCTTTAAGTAGCCAAGGATGCGTATAAGATATATGAATTCCATCACATAAAAATCTCCAAAGAAAATTTTTCGCTTCGCTTTTGCAACGCCAATCTTCTTCATTTTTAAATTCCACAAAACCTATGTACTCGTAATGTTCAAAATCATCAACTACTACATTTCTGTTAAAACAACCAAGTTCTTCAGCATTCCTCAAACTGTAATCCCCGTCTGTATATAATGTATAACTAATATTTATTTGCATCTTTTCACCTCGCAATCCAAAGAAAGAGAATTTTCCTACTCAACATACTGCACAATTATTGGTTCATCAGCATATTCATCAATCACATGCATCACTGCCTGTCTAACCATAAATTGTTTACAACAATCATTAAACCACTCTTTTAGCTTATCTATATCGCTTCCACCATAATCTCTCAAATCTCCGAATATAGATACTGTTGTAGAAGCCATGCAACCTTCATCTGAATTATGCCAAATACTCATCTCTAATGTTCCTTCACTTCCCATAGGTAGCGTCTTTGTATCATCTGATTCGTCATAGTTGTATAAATCATCCCATGTTACTTCTTTACCAAAAGCTTTATAAATACTTTCGTCTGAAATCTTTCCAAAACTATCTAATCTAAAAATTGCTGCTACATGTGTCCATTGACTCATAATTTTCTCCTTTCAATTCCATTCATCTATATATAAAACAGAAACCATACTCACAAAGAATATAAGAATTACCAGACTCGACTATGTATTTGATTGAATAATCGGACGTTTTCTGGTTTCTGTTACTAACAAGTTTTTATACAGCCATTTTCTGTACAAAATTATCAAAACTATTTTTCATATATGTAAAGTTTGTTTTCTGTGAAGGACTAAAATTTGTCTGATTCTTATACTTCTGAATCCATTTTTCAAATTCTTCATCCTGCTCTTTCGTACAAGCATAAGCCATAATAGCAATTACAGCTCTTTCACATTGCTGATATATAGGCTCGTCCACCTTTACACAATCTTCAACCATATCTCTGTAAAACTCAATGTCCTCTTCTGTAACGTCAGGATTTGCATTTTCCTGAACAAAAGAAAGAGTTGTTTCTTCTTGATTATCTTGCTCATTTTCTTCTGTATTGTCATTCTCTACTTCTGTGCTACTTGTTTCTGTTGTATCAATATGTAAAAATTCATTCATCAACTTAACAAGCAAATCAATTTTACCTGTAATTGTTGTCTTTTTCTTTGTTTGCTGATCTTTGAAATCTGCCATTGAAACACCATCAATTTCTTTATTTTTCAGTTCTGTATTGTATGTATTTAAAAATTCAACAAATAATGAGTCATCTAAATTATATGTTGTAAATTTATCAAATACAGTAATCCACATCGGCATCGTGGTTGGTGTAAATAAAACTTCTGATAGTTTTTCATTATTATCACCTAACGCTAACTCTAATCTATTAAGATGCGAATTAAGTTTTAAGAACTGCTGCTCATTTGCATTCTCATCTACATACTTATAAATTGCATCAAGATTTGCCTTCCAAGAGTCACGGAAGAATAACAGCATAACTGCTTCTGCAACGACTCTTTCAAGTTTCCCTTTGATTTTATTAGCATCTGTGAACTTTCCACAATTTTTAAAGAATGTATTTTTCTGCGAAATTCTTTTAATGTAATTTGCTGTTTCTGCTGAAACATTAAGAAATCCACCTTGCTCTTTATTCATACTTGCATGGTTATTGTAGTCACGGATGTGATCAGCAATCTGCTCATCTGTACAATCAAAGAATTTTGTAACATTTACATTAAAATTATTAAAACGCTTCTTCAATTCATCAGGTAAGTCTTTATAATATTTCCCAACAACATCAAACACTTTCATTTCATATTCAGGAAGTCCGTCTTCATCAAGAATACGATTTCCGTTTTCATCCAATGCATAATCTCTATACTGAATCAAATGTCTTTCTGCACCTGCTAAACCAATTTTAATACGATTCTCTTTGAATGCTTCTGCATAAGACAAACGTTGTAATCCATCAATTAAATGTGAAATAGTCAATCCTTTTCTCTTCTGTTCACAAAGAATAATTTCAGGAATTGGGAGGTTGCTAAGTAGACGACAGAAATATCTATTTGCTTCTTCTTTTGTCCACTGAAACGGTTCACGCTGCAAGATATAATTACAGTTCATATCTCCATTTTTCTTATCCTGTATTAATGAATACATACTATACTTGTCAGTTCTGTAGTTTTCAGATTCGCTAATTTCAATAATTCTATCTTCCATGTTCTCGACCTCCGTGTTATATCCATCATTTTTATTTTTTGTGAATAAAGAAATATTTTTATTCATTTTTATACTGTTCATGATTTTTGAATATTCTCTGTCTGAAATATCCAACTTACATTTAATCTGATTAGAATTAAGCCCGTCCATTTTTAACTCTAATAACGTTCTTTGCTTCTTACTAAGAGAACCTAAAAACATATTTACTTTATCCTCAGAATCAAAATTAAATTCGCTTTCCTTTTCAACAGCAAAATCTGACGCAATTTTTTCTCTTAAATCAATTCCATCTTCAGCAGGAGCATCAAAAGATATGTCCGAAATAACTGTAGATTTTCCTTTTTCATCTTTAATTATTTCTCCCTTTTTATTCCGCAAGAGATTACATCGTTTCCCTCTATGATTGTCCCGTGTCCAATCGTAGAAAGACCTATGAATATTACTTATCAAGTATGTTTCAAATTTTGCTTTTCCCGAAACAAAAGAAACAACACTTTCGTGTAATACGTTCATAGCGTCATCGTATAAATCATCGTACATAAACTGAGGTACATTTTTTCTTGCGATTAATGGATTGCATATCCGTTTCAATTTTGCCAGATCGTTACGACAATACTCATCAATCCAATCTAATTGCTGCGAAGTATATTCCATCTTTTTCAGCTCCCTTATTGAATTTTTAATTGATTTTTGATTTTTGCACATAAAAAATAACAGGGCATGTTGGATTCGAACCAACGAATGTAGCAGTCAAAGTGCTATGCCTTTCCACTTGGCTAATGCCCTATATATATTCTCTTTTGAAAAATAATTTCTGTTTGGAAAATGTAAAACTTAAATATAAAAAGAATTCAATAGAAAAGATTGCCAACGTATTCATTGACAATAAAATTAAAATGCGTTAATATAAGAATATAGCAATGCAAATTAATTCATTCTATACGAATTTTTTGTGTTGCGAATCACGAGGGACTTGCTTTGGTTACGTGCTGCAACACTGCCAAATGCATGTCCCTTTTCTCGAACATTTTTTCTTTATATCATCGAAAATTTGTTCCGCATTTATAATATATCAGAAATATATGTTTGTCAATACAAATCTGTCACATTTTACTTAATAATATAGACTTTGAAATTACATCTGTTGGCTGTGCCAGTATATTTTTAATACCATGCAACATAATTGTATCAAAGAAATCTGAATTATTTAACATTAATATCTCAGCACTGTTTACAAGCTTCTTTCCTTTCGCTTTATAAGCTATTTCGTTGCTCGTTGAAATACCGATTTCATTGTCATATGTGAGTATCATAATTGTATCTCCTGGTGCTTCGTCTATCATTTTTTTAGCCATTTTCTTGCTTATACACTTTATCATAATTAATTCCCCATCCTTTACACAACTTTTAACATTCCGTTTTCATTAATATTGCTGTGTACACCAGTTATGTTAGCAATATAAATTTCAATTATTTTTCTTTGCGTTACTGGATCATCTATTGTTCCCATTTTTTTAATTATTCTCTTTTTGTCAATTTGTCTTAGCGTTTCTGCTAGAGCCATCGAATCTGTTCTTAAACCGTTTGATTTTGTTTTTGGCACAATACAGTGTATTGGCATATTCGCTTTCTTAAGTTTGGTCGTTAGAGATATGCCTATAATTGTAGGACTGTATTTATTGCCAATATTATTTTGGATAATTATATATGGGTGTATTCCTGTCTGTTCTGATAAGTTCTCTTCTGTTTTTGGAATATTAACAGAAACTATATCAAACATCTTAAGATTACTTAAATCCTCCATATCTCTCACTTCCTTTCCGTATGTAGTCCTACTTCTTTTCTCTTTATATTAAGCATTATACAAGATATATCTTAATCAGTCAAGATATATCAGATATTTTTAAGCTATAACAATATACAAAATTTTAATAAATATCTTGTGTGTTTTATATATATCTTGTATAATCAATATATATCTTAATATGGAGGTGTTACTGTGGTTATAACAGATAGCAAACAAATTCTTACTTGTTTAAGATTAATAATGCTCAAAAATGAAGTATCATCAAAAGAATTAGCTGATAAAATTAATTTATCCCAATCAGCGTTATCTTCACGTTTTAATCAAAAAAATATTTCCATTAATACACTGTTAGAAATGTGTGATGCTTTAGATTTAGAAATGGATATTAATTTTATTAAAAAAACAACACCTAAAAGCTAATAGGTGTTGTTTACATATCTATATATTTTCTATATATTTACTTCTTCCATTTTATTTTTAAGTTCTGATAAAACTTTTAGCTCTGACATAGATGTAATTTTTCTTGACTGTTTTAATACAGTATCATTATCTGAATCATAACATAAATATGATATTATATCTATATATCCAGTAAACTTTGCCCATAATTCCATTTTATTTTCCGTTTGACAAATATATTTGTAGCCATCGTTAATTAAATCTTGTTTGTTCATATCATCACCTTTAACAACTAAACAAATAATCCTTTGCGTACTTATATCCAAACTTTTTATACATGTATGACCTATATTCTTTATTTACATTCCCACTGTGATAACGTGCTTTTGCATAAAAATCCGTGACAACATAATCTTCATCAACTTCACACATACCATCTTCATCAGCATAATCTTCATCCGATTCCGGAATACGAATATGTCCTTCAAGGAATATATCATCATCATATCTCGTAATATTTAAATCTACAAATTTGTCATCATTACACATAAATAACTTATAAAGTTCTGTTAATTCTTCGTCTGTTAATTTAGATGCCCATTTCACTTAATACCACCTCCGTTTGAAAGCAATTTTTCTTAGGATTATTCTTCTAACATTTTAATCCACTCTTGCAATTTCCCATCCATATATTCCCCACTTGAGCCAATACACACTTCCATATCTTGTTTCATTTCCTGTATCGTCTGAATTAACTCTACTTCACTAACTAAAACTTCTTTTCCGTCTTCTCTTGTAACATAATTCTCCAATTCACATAAATCTGAAATTCTATCATCTAATATATACATAATTTATTCCTCCTAATTTTCTTTTGAAATCGTCATTTAATTGCTTCCCCTTTATAATTCACGTAACATTCCTCCTGCAAAAATTCCTCTGTTTGAAGTTCTTGATAAGTATAACCAAGACTTCTATATGCAAATCGCTGCATGAGATGCAATATCTCTTCATTAGTTCCTGTGCGTAATTTTTCTAAGTTTGTCATTTATATCACCTCTTCTAATCTTCCAAGTAAATCATTCTTTCTTAGTTAAAAACAAACTGAAAATCTCTATCATTTATTTCCACTGTAACAAGTTCTTTATTGTTGTCAAGAATATCTACAACCGCACTTTCATATTTTGCATATGCTGATGTGCATTCATATTCCTTACCCTCTGTAAAGTGGTCGTCTGTTTTTCTACAAATAGCTTTATTATTTTCCATTTTTCTACCTCCAATCATCGCAAGAAAGTTAAATTTCAACTATATATAAATCTTTATTAAACATAGGTAACAATTCATTCCCTTCAAATATATTCGTACCATCATAATGAAGATATAAAATACAATATTCTGGTTTATCAAATAAAACTGTATTATATTGGGAATAAATATAATTTTTGTTATCAATTTGCAATATATTTTCCGAGATATTCGTGATTACACCTTTCTTTATCACGCATCCTTCAAGATAAGTATCGTATGTAATTTCATTACGTTGTAACGCATTCAAAGAATAGTATATTTCTTTCCCAATATCATTTTGGGTTGGTTTTATAGAAATAATATCAAGCCATTCATCCAACATACTAAACGGATTTTCAACTTTTCCATTTACAAAATCATTAACAGACACTTTTTTCCAATCAATCCATTTTGCATACCATTCATAGTATGGGGTAAAATCCACTTTTACTTTCATCTCTTATGCTCCAATTCTAATTATTTTGAAACTTAGATTTCTTAGTATTAAAACTGCGACCGAATTGTTATCTTTAATACACCATCTACAATATCCCAGCTCTTAACTGTGAAATATCCATAGGAAGAAATTGCTTCCTGTACATGATTATATCTATGTGTACTAAAATCATAACTATCGTAAATTTTAATATGATTATCTCCATTAAAATTTTCAAGAAAATCTTTTATTTTCATACACTATTATTCTCCTTTCCATTCCACAAGAAAACTTGGTTTCCTACGCCTATTCCAGTCCAATCATTTTCTCAAAATACATTACAGCTTTACTGCCTATACTTTCATAGTATTAACTTTCGATCTTACTTAATTCAGGAAGTTTATTTTGCAACAATTCAATTACTTCGTTATTGTTCCTGATCGTAGACGCTATTCTTGACGTTTGCCGTTTCTCTTCAATATAACTACACGATATGTTGTCTAATCGTTTCATTATTTGTTCAGCTGTTGCTGGCTCATCTCCATCATCAAATAAATCTTCAAATACGTTTGAATAAAAGAAATCATCACCAACAATACCTGCATTTGCATACTTTATTCCCAGTCCAAATATTTTTATCATATTCATTCTTATATTTTTATTATCCATATCTGTATTCTCCTTTCCAATCTTCCAATGAATTTATTATTTCAATTATTCCTTAATTTTTCTGCCAATTCATATAAAAATTCTGCCCTATCCTTATAACCTGCCTCATCTTGTATATCTCCATTTGTATCAAGTGCAACTCTAACCCATTTACATTGCTCTTCTGTCAATTCTAAAATAAATGTCTTCTTCTCCATAATATTCCTCCTTATATCATCTTACGAATCCATTTAAATTCAATCGATCTTGCAACTAACGTTGCTCATGTTCACTATCTCGTCTGTAGAATATGTAGAGAAAATTTTGTTAAGAGAACTATTGTATTTCATTGTATTGAATTCCCTCATTTTATTCTCCGTTACTGTTCCAATGAATTTGTTTGTAAAATCATTAGTCAATCCTATTAATCTCATAGCTTTAATTTCACCCGTTATTGCGTCAATCAAAAACAATGTAACACCTAATCCTTGATTTCCGTTAGGAGAGATAAATTTTGTTAGATTCTTGCTCAAATGAGGAGAATATGGTGCGTCCATCCAATTAAGATTTCCTATCTTAAAAGTCATCATTATAATATTATCAATTTCCGTAAATCTTATCTCAAACTGTCTATCTTTAAATTGCTCAATTTCTTCTTCCGTTGGATCTCTAAAAAGTACAATTAAGTTTGCACCTTCATCTGTTATGTCAAAAAGAGTACATTCTTGTCTATTTATAAAATCTGCTATTACTTGTCCTACTTTATATTCTATCATTTTATACCTATCTCCTTTAATTATATATTGTTTTTTGCCATACTCATTTTAAAATGTCAAATGCTGTTCAGTATAATTTTTTTTAAGTTCTCTTAAGTATCCTTCCCATGTGGGAATAATATCATGGTGATCAAGTTTAGCTATATATTCCAGATAGCTGTAAGAGTAATTGTCTTCATTTAATAAATATGCAAAAGATCTGGAAAACATATATTCTTCAATTATATCTTCTTCATCTGCATAATAGTCGGACGAAGTAAATTTTTCAGGTTCTTTTTTTATATCTGATCTTAAATTTCTTTCAATTCTATTTCTTTCTTCGATTTCATAGGGAGAATCATTATTTTCGCTTAAGAATCGTCTTGTTTTCTGTTCGTATTCTTTGAGTATTTTAGCGAATTTTGAAGGCATTTCTTCCGGTTTTGCTTTGTTTTCGTATTGGTCTTTAATATCTAATATTAATCCCTCCATATCACAATCAGCCGGGAGCTGCTCTGTAAGGAAATACAATCCATCACATTCAGAAACAATACAATATTTTTCGTTTCCGTTTATGATATATTTAAACACATCTATAGGTGCGGATATACTTAAAAGTTTGCTTCTAAGATAACATATAGGTAACAGCTCTACATTTTCCGTGTTTTCCTTAAATGCTTCCATAATGTCTTCTGAGTGTTTGTTCCCCATCAAACACATTTTAACTTCGATTCCATAATGTGTGCCTGTATAAACCAATGTTGTATTTGACATATTATCTCCATCTCCCTTTCTCTTAATTTATTTTGTCTGTTCTAAAACAAAAGTAAAATCATTTCCCTTTATAAGTTCTATTACCTTTTGTACAAATTGATTAGACAACAAATCCGTTATATCATCACCTGTTGTAATTAATCTATCTATATCTTTTACCTGTATCTTATACTCATTTACCTCTTCTTCTGTTATAGGTTTATGAAATGTATGATTATAGCCAATGTCATAAAATAAATAATATTTATATATGGGACAGTCTTTGAGCAGAATATCTCCAAAATGTACATAATCATCAATATCCTGATCGTAATACGAATTTGTCCATACAAACTCTTTCATGTGTTCTTTGTATTTTGGTTCATAATCGTATATACGTTCCCTCTTAAAATCAACAATTTCTCTGTGTATACACTCTGGCTCTATCACAGTAAGTAATATATCTTTTTGCTGATAATACATTTCTTTTTGTTCTTTTGCTTTTGTTTCACTATCATATTTATCTTCCCAATATCTATCGTGTTTCCGTTTATAACGTAACTCTCCTTCTTTATCACGCCAGTTTTTCGCTCTTTTATTTACACTATACAGACAATCGACTAACATTCTGTCTGTTATAATGTGATTTTTTATATTTTTACTGTATTCTGTTGGGGTTTTCATTTTTGTCACTCCTATTTACGCAAATAATTCCTTATATATTCTCGGTCTATATTTTGCATTTTTCAATTCCTTTATATGCCTTTCCACTTTTCCTACACTCTGTAAATTTAATGTCCGTAGCATCATTTCTACAACCTTCAATTCTTCCTTGTATGTTCTTCGTTCATTTCTAGCATCATGTAACATCTTATATACTTTATAACCTTTAGCTGCATTTAACTCGTACATTTCAGCGTAATGTTCTATATCCGAAATTTTCAAATCAATTTCCTGAAGCTTTGCCAATAAGTATGTTTGACGTTTACTAATTTGCCCAAAAATTTCGTTGATTTCGTTTAGTTTATCATATGTATTATACTCTGTATAATCGGTATCTTCAAGCAAATCTAACCGCTTTACCTTCTTGTTTACATCTTTTATCTGAAGGTTATACTCTTTAAATTCCTTTGAATTCCGCAAACTCTTACACATATTCGTTGCAGCTTTCAAAGTCTTCCATAAAGTGGCTTCAGATATTTCTGTTGTAAGCCTAACAATACCAACAATTTGATTTACATAAATATTTTTACTGTTATCACAGATCATATAAGACATCTGCTTTCCTCCTTAAAAAAGAAATGATACTATTTACATAATATCATTTCTCTCTTTTGTGTATTTTAATTTGCGTTAAGACACTCTTAGCTCATTTGCCATATTAATTGCTGCTTGGTACTTGTCTACATCATCAGTCAACATCCTTATAATCTTCCCTAAGTCATCTGATTTTAATGATATAACAGGCATATTTTTAACTATTTCATCTCCCTTACCAGCTAAAACATTATGAATAAATTCACCATGATCATTGATTAACTGACGATTCTTCTCTTCTGTTAATCCAATATAGTTCATTGTTGTTTGTAAGTCACTATGATTGAGCATTTTCTGTAAGGATAATAAACAATCTGGATCAAATGGATGCGTTTTATGTATCCAATATCCCCATGATTTTCTTAAACTGTGCGTACTTACAGGATAATCTATGCCAGAAGCTTTAACAGCCTTTTTTAGCTTTCTCCTATAATCATCAGTTTGCCATTTGATTATATCACTATATTCGACTTCATAATAAAGATAATCCCCTAACGAAGAATACATTTTCTGTTTATGAAAATCATTGAATATTTCCCCTTTTCTCTTATCAGAAAGATCTTTATTTAACGCCCTGCACCAAGCATCAATACTGTTTTTGCTATATATTGATAAAGTATTTCTGTTTATCCATTCTGTTTTAGGCTCGTAATCAAATATATACTCATTATAATGTTCAAGAGGATTGATTTTAGTATGACTTAAATAATTATCAACTGCTTCCCAAACCATATTGCTTATAGGAATGTTTGTTGTTTTACCTGTTTTCTGTTCCTCTATGGTATTAATTTCATTTTTACATTTACCGTTCTCATAATACAGATCAGACCATTTCATCATCACAGTATCACCAATTCGTCTACCAAGAAGTAGTTCTAATAATGTAATCAAATATCCGTCCCATTCATTATTTTTCTCAAACCATTCAACAACATTCTTTATGTCTTTCATGTTCCAAAATGGATAAACTTCCGTCTTGCCTTTTTTCTTCGTTGCATATCTATTCTTTTCCATGATACCATTTCCTTTCATTAATTACAATCCTAATCCCATACCTATAAAAGCAAGTAATAAAAGTATTCCAACTGAAACCCCAATTCCTAACATTGTTTCTCTTGCTTTTGTTTCATGCCATGCTTCGTATATTAACATAATAAATGCGAGTGCTATTATAACCATAAATTATTCCTCCTTATAATCACGCTGTTTTGTTTCTAACTTTTCTCATTTTTTCTTCACATATTGTATTATCATAAGATCTCAATGATATATATATTTTCCATTTTCCACTGATACTTCTTATAACAAAAAATCCGCAGCGAACAAAAAATTTGGCAACGTCCTCAAATTCTGTTTCTGCGGAATGTTCAGTGCTTTTCACTATCTGTTTATAACAATTAATAATTTCCTTTAGCCATACTGAAGAGATAACATTATATTTCCTCATGTTCCCAGTTTTAATCATTTCGTTTATTATCCGCTTTGTATTTTGCATTTTGTTATACTCGTCTTTGTTTATTTTCATATTAAGCTCTTTTCCTTTCTATTTCTTTTAATAATCTCTTTGCCATCATTCTATTTACCTTTTCTTTCTTAGGAACTGCAATAATATTTCCTTTATCATTTCCGTATATTCTGTGACTTCCCTTACCATCTCTTAAGTAAACATATCCCTTCGCTTCGAGCATACTTACAAATTCGTCATATTTCCATTGTTTTTTCATATAATCACTCTCCTTTTATATCCAGTTATGTTCTGTAAACGATGTATATGCAGTGTTTGCTTCGTTTAACTCCTTTAATAGTCTTTTATATTTTTCTTCTTCGCATCCGTTTTCCTCTATTATTAGTTTCGCAGATGATATTTCTTTTGTAAACTGCGAAAGAGCTTTGTCTTTTTCTTCTTTATTGTTTTTTAATATTTTTTCTATTGTATTTATCTCTTTTAATTTCATAAACTATCACCTTTTATTTTTTTTAAATCTCATCGATTTCATTATCCTCTGGACACTCAAATTTAAAATCAAGATCAAAGAAATCAATAAACCAATTTATTGCCTCTGCCTGTTCTTTCGTCATTCTAATTGCCTTTGTATAGTCGTTATCATTTGTGATTAAATAAACATTTTTGTTTGTATCCATTTTACTATCTCCCTTCGTATTTTAAAATGTGCTTTTCATTTACTCATAAATATAATTTTCTCTTCCAATCCATTCTCCGTCCGTTCTATCTTCATCATTAACAGCAGTATAATATATACACTCTTTGTGTTTATCTACTAACACTCCAATTTCATACATACAACTTTCTTCATCTTTACCATATACATAACATGAATATCCATCCTCATATTCTGCGTACATCTCAAAGTTATAATTTTTTGATTCTTCCGGATTAAGTTCTATTTCTACAATCTTCATATCATCTACCTACCTTTCATTTTTACGAGAAAATTACAATTTCCTTTGCTTTATAATTCAATCAATCTATCAGCACACCAATTTTTTGACATCGCTTTATATGCATCTACATAATGTTTAGGACTTCTCCATACACTTTCTTTATGACTTCTTCCGTCATATATATTAGGAACATTTATCCATCCACGATTACCATAAGATTTTCCATACTGCTCTGCCTTAGTCAGTGTATCAACAGTAATTTCATACAGTGCATCTTCGTTGTAACAACAACCAGAACCAAAATCTCTTGATGGTTCATACTCATAAGTAATATTAAATCCACCAAAATCTCCATTATCCACATATAACCATGAATTATTCGGAGTAATAATATATAACCATGAACTTGTATCTTTGTTATATAAGAAACATCTGAAGCCATGTGGTTTAATTTCTCTTGCGAGTTCCTTATAAAATTCAATTTCATATTCTTTATTCATACTAATCACCAATCCTTTCTCTCCATTTTTTAATTCGTACAGGATAATTTACGTTTTCTCTGTATGTTTTCAACTGTGCTTTTGCATCTGCTCTATCTTCACAATTACACTCAATATCCCATCCATAACCACAATTTCCTTCAATTGCATAACAATCTTTTGTTTTTCTCTTATATGCCATATCTTATTCCTCCGTTTCTGTTTCGTGCCACTGCAATCCTCTTGCCTTATATAATGGAATCCAATGACTTTCATAAAAATCATAACCAGCTCCATCAATTCCAAAGAAGTAACCAAACTCTTCACTTTCATAAATTCTAAATCCGCACTGTGACATCAGCTCAATTCCGTTATCTTCTTCTAACCACCAATCATCACAACTATCTCCAAAGCTCCACATTGTTCCCCACATTGGAAGATAACCATCATGATTAACTTCAAAATCGCCATTTTCACATCTGATTTCTTCTCCGTTGTCAAGTGAGATAATGTATTCTTCCGTTTCTTCGTCAAAGTCTGTGATTTCTCCATAGCCTCCATTATCAAATACATATACTCTGTCATATTTACTTGGCTTTGTAACTTCTGTCCAATCGTCAGGATGATCCTGGAATAACCGTAAAATCATTCCCTGTGGAATTGCATTCATTTCATGTACCCATGCTTCAGTTGCTTCTTTAATTGTTTTAAATCTACTCATAATCGTTTCCTCCATTTCTTGTAATAAAATAGGCAACTAGGTATTTATTCTCCTAACTGCCTTTGCGTTTGCATTATTCTGTTTAGTTGCTAAACCAAAACAAATCTTAGTTTCAATGCCAATATTTATTAGTAATATATTCTGTTACAATATTCAATGCTTCAACTACATTATCTGGCGTAGACCTAAATTCTTTTAATTTGTCCAAAAATCCAAGTACAAAAGCACTAGATTGTTTCGTTATCCATTTTTTCATTAATATATTATCCTTTCATAGGAAATACGAATTTACTTTGCTGTTATAGCTGTATTCCTTTTTTCGTTATAGTTCCATCCTTTTACATATGACGGTTTTGAAATTCTTTTTGCTTCTCTAATAGCATCTTTATAAAACTCAAAGACGCTTTGAAATCTTAAATCAGAGTTTTCAGAATTTCTTTTTTCTCTTACCTTTTCGTATAACTCTGCATCATAATAGCTTTCTATAAAATGCTCTTTGTTTTTTATATCTGCAACTACGGCATAAATAATATTCATAAATGTTTCCTCCTTATATACTGATTGCATCTGCCTTTTCCATTTCGGTGTTTATCCAGTATCTTTCTTTTGTTGCCTTAAGCATTGCATACCATCTCCATTTCCCAGTTTTCTTTAATCGGATTATGCCCATTGCGTAACAGATCAATTATATTAGCAATCTGCCCGTCTGCGTCAATATTACCTATTAAATCCTGGTTTGCATTGTACACCTCGAAAATATGAGAACCAAAAGGAAGAAGTACTTTTGTTCCATCTATAAATTCCCATCCCGGAATACCGTGATATTCGATTTCCGTTACGTTTGTATTAGTATATGTCATTATAATTACATTCTCCCTTCTCTGCTTTCGCTTTCGTGTTTCTGGATTCCATAGTGTATCCATTCTATTGCTCTGTAAATAATAAATATAACCATTGCGTAAATTCCTAATACTGCATAAGCTGCCATTTGTAATTCCTCCCTTTATATTTTCCTTTTTTTGTTTTCCGTTTACTATGCTAACCGTGCATTTCTTAATATTCTTGCTACTTCGTTTTCAGTATTTGCCTGTTTAATTGCATTTATTATTTCGCTTCCATAGCAGAGTTCTTTTGCTATTTTTGTATATTCTCTGATTAATTCTTTACTCATGTTAGAACCTCCTTAATAATAGACTGCCTTAATTGGCAGCCTTTTCTCTTTTTGCTTCTCTTTTTGCAATGTCTAAATATTCTTTTGTTTTTTCAATGTTGTCATGTGAAAATAATTTAGAAATTTCCTTTGACTTTTTGTTTTCCATTTTAAAAACCTCCTTAATTTTGAGTATAAAAATAGCACCTAAGTTTTCGCTTAGGTGCTTGAATAATTTTAATTGCAATTTGCATTTGTAAATTTAGTTTAGTATAATTATTTTAGGGCATACGGAAATGAGGAGCTATGGATAAAAATAAAATTATTATACATGAATTGCATATGTCTAAGGAACTATATAACATTTTAAATGATTACATATACGAAACAAAATTCGATGAAAAATCATATAACGACATTGATGAATTTATCATTGAAGCAATTGTTGAAAAATTTAACAACGAAAACGAAATTTTCTCTAGCAAAGTAGATGAGAATGGTTTCGTAACTAAATAACCCACAAATATAAAATTTATAGTATGCCCTACATTTGTTTCAATTTCGCTTGCAATTCGGCAATTTGAGCTTTAAGTTCTTGTTTTTCTTTATTTATTTTGTTTTGCTTTCGAATCTTATATTCATCATCTGATACCCATTCCATAATTTCGCTTGGTTGAACCTGCAAAAAACTACATACTTTGTCTATATTTTCTGTGTTCATAGTTCTATTGTGAGAAAACTTTGTAGGTGTATTTATACTTAATCCAGCGTTACAAAGGTCTTTCCATTGCATATTACGTTTTTGTAAAATACTTGCAAGTTTATCATAAATTATCATAACCATGCCTCCCTTATCACCTCCAATAATATCACATATTTATGTGTTTTTCAATAATCTTTATTTCTTTTTAATAGTTTCTATTGTTTTCATTGTCCATAATTACATTTTAATTTTTAATTGTAATATCTTCTAAAATCATGTAAAGGATTATTTGAGCATTCATAGTCAGTGAATGTTTTACGTGCGTAATAGTTTTCCTTTTTTAGTCTTATTCCCGAACCACCAGATTTATGTTTTCTTGAATGCTTCATCATATTTTCATACTTTTTGAAATCATAACTTGTTTTTGGTTTATGTTTCCGGTAATAATCCCACATCATTTCCGTATACTGATTCTTCGCATATGTGCGAAACCACTTCTTTTCATGTGGCAGCCATACGATCAATTCAAGATTATATTTGTGTGGATGATTAAATTTATTACATACGAAAATAGTTCCGTTGTCTAATTTCAGGATAATTGAATTCATATGAAATACTTTGTTGTGCAGATATTCCGTATTGAGTGCTTTATAAATTTTCATAGTATTATGCCTCCTTTATTCTTTTCATAGCCATTTTTGTTGCTGTTGGAAAATCTAAAATTCCTTTTTGTAAATAAGTTATGAAAAGCCATTTTATCTCTTCCCAGTCTATACAATCGGTTTGATAATACACCTGCATTAATAATTCCATTACAGAATTATCGTTTAAATGCCATGGTCTACCCATACCGACAAAATCAGCTTTAATATTGAGCATCATATTTCTAATTTGTACTGCGTTCATAATATTTCCTCCTTATATTAAAATGTACACTATTAAAGGGCAGAACCGAAATTCTGCCCTTCGTACTATACACTTTATATTTTTGCATTATGCGAAATAGTGTTTAATTACAATGTTGCTGATCGTGCTTGCAAGTCCAGTATAATCATATGTTACTTCCTGTGTTTTCTTATTCTTTTTAGCCTTTACAAGTGTGTTGATCTGACGTTTTTTGAATGATACATTGCCGTCATCATCTGTATCAAATTTATTTGTAAAGCCCTTTACATAACAATCATTTAAAAGCTTTTTGTCTGTAGCATTTAATTTTACACGCATTTGTGCTGTATAAGGTGTTTCAAATGACAAACTGAAGGTTGTTTTAATGATAGTTTCCAATTCCTGTGAAGCTTTCTTGTAAGCCTGTTCTACATCATCGGTCAATATGAGCATACCGTCATCATCTGCCGTTGATGTAATATGGATTGTTTCGAGTGCGTCATAAAGTGCTGGTGACTGGAAAGCGGGAATAATTGCATATTTTACAAGCTTAGAATTGTTCCATGTTGCTAATACTCGTAAAACAGTACGCACCACATCTTTTTTATTGCCAAAATGATCCTTATTCTTTTCAGACATGACAGTTACAACCTTGTTATAAATTTCAAGAGTCTTTTCTTGCGATTCTTCGCACTTAATCCGTGCATCCTTGTTATCGCTAATAGTCGCATTAATTCCGTCAAGTTTTTTCTGCTTAGTACCTGCTTCGTCATCCCCGTTGTCATCAATATCCTTCTGAATAGATGAAGTCTGTTTTTCAAGTCGTGCAATGGAGTCATTGAGCATCTCAATGTTCATCCCTGCTAATTCGTGATTGATTGCCTGCATAAACTCATTTTTGAGTTCATCTGTAATTTTAGCATTGTAAAAGTTGATTGATAATGTTGTTTTAGTCATAAAAATAACCTCCTTGAAATATAAAAAATGTTATGTTATTTGTAATAAGTGTTATACACACTATAAAAGGGTAGACCTATTGTGTATTGTCTACCCTTCTAACTATGTATAATTTTTGTCCACATAAGGGAGTTAAGCAATTTTACAAGTATTTTTATAATACAGACATTACTCTATTAAAATAAAAATAACCGGAGGCATCACCCTTTACCTGGTTAAAATTGAATAACTATTATGCTTTTATATTTACAGTGCTATAAGTTTGATTACTGAATTTACACTGTCAACCGTGACAACGGTTGAATTTTTATTTTAGACTTTATAAGTCTTGCCGTTCTCGCATCTATTATTGACCACTCCTGGAAATAATCTAAGATTTAAGCCGTTCGCTTATAGCTTTTTTGCTATCTTCCACTAATAAAAAATTAGTAGGTGGGAGTCGGTTTTAAAGCCTATGATTGCTAATCATCCTATCTCTTGCTACCGAAATAGACTCCATGGATTTTTACGGGATTAATCTTATAACCGCTTTTATTCAATTTGTATATGATAAAACTACTTGAGTAACTACCATAGAATTTTATAGTTTGAAAAAAGCTTTTTTGCAATGTCCAGGACTCTGCAAATAGTGTTAAATTCAAATGATATAAAATTGTTTTTTCCGAGCTTGTAATTAGTAGTAAACATTGGTATAATATTAATTGATTAAATTGTTTGTTTACTACTAATTACTAAAAATTAAAACCGTGACTTTATAAGCATTGCCTCCTTCATTTGTTTTTGTGATTAAAGCATATCACATAAAATTGTAAATGTCAATAGGTTAATCACATTTTTTGATGATTTTTATTTGTCAATCATTTGATTGACTATGGCTAAAGTATAGCACCGCATACGTGTTGTGTCAACAGATTTTATAGATAAATTGTGCATAAATATAGCACGTATGCGGTGTAATGTTTTGTGCAAATTATATATTACAAGATGGTGATTGTATGAGTTTATCAGAAAAGAAAAAAATTTCCAATAAAAGATATAATGATAAAACTTACCAAGTTTTTACATTTAGGATGAAAAAAGCTGATGCAGCAGATCTGGACAGCTATATAGAAAAAAATGGTATAAAATCCAGACAGTATTTTATTTTACAATGTTTGGCAAAATGTATAAAAGAAGGATATATTCCAGATGATGGAATGAAAACGGAATAAAAAAAATAACCTATGCAATAAATACATAGGTTATTAAAAGCTTTACACATTAGATAATAGTTATTTGTTATTTGCTAAAATATTTCTTTTTCGTTCTTTTAATATTTTTTGTTCGTGTTCGTCTTTTTCTCTGTCAATTAATTCATCAATAAAACTAATTAAATTATTATAGACTTGAAATTGTTCGTCACTCATATCCATTATATCATCATCCCTATTCATAATATCACCACCTTCTCAAGTGGTATTATATCATAGTGTAAAGCCTTTATTCAATTATTAAAATACGGAATTGCTTTAATTTTTTTTGTTTATTTAATGTTTACAAGTAGTATTATATACGATTATTCGTGTATAATTAATACACAATATATACTAAATTTCGTGCATATTTTATTAGTTTATTGTGCATTATTTTTTAAGATGTAAAGGATTGTAAAAAATGATAAAATATAAAATAAATGTAATAAATGTTTTAAAAAGTAAAGGTTATACAACTTATAAAATTAGACATGATAATATCTTCAGTCAATCGACACTTACAAAATTTAACAATAATAGTACAAATATTACATTGGATACAATTAATTGTTTATGTCAATTATTAGATTGTAAAATCGAAGATATTATAGAATATATTCCGGATAATGAAAATAAAGAGAAGGATCAGAGCAAAAAACAAGGATAATATATAAAAGTGGTGAGTTATCCCTATTTTTAAATTGTTTTTTGGTGTAAAGTGGAGTATGGAAGATTGATTTTAAATTGTTTTATGAGCAAAGTGGTGAACGTGTGGAAGATAAATAAATTACGTTGTAATTACAACGTAAAATCCGATATGCAATACCTTATACTATTTTACATTATAAAAAATACTATAACACATGGTTTTTAATACTATGTGTTATTTTTATGTAAATATGTAAAAAATTGTAAAGCACTGATTCCTGCGGAAAAATGCGGAAATACCGCAGTACATGGGGGTATTTAAAACCAGCAGCAAGCCTTGAAATCAGCGGAAACCCTAAAGCTGTTTCATCTCCACACTCGCCTTAAAATCCAACTCTCCTCTCCTTTCCTCCATCTCCGCTCTTCCCTGCCAGCCCTCTCTCTCACTCACTCAATCCCTCTTTTTACCTTAAAATATCACATCGTTCCGTCCCTCTTTTCACCTGAACATCTCCCCTCTCCCTCTATTAAAAAACCACAAAAATTCCCGTTTTTCATTCCCATCGCCACTCATATCGTAGAACTTCCCAATTAACCACTCTACTTTTTGCCTCACCTAATCACAAAACAACTCAATTATTAATTCACCCTGCAATAACTCCAATCCCTAAAATCCTAAATAAACACCTTACTTTCAACCCGACACTTTTAACTTTACAAATATAACGAACTTTTTCATTATCAAATTACGTTCCATCAAGTTTTCATTTTTTCATTCTATTAATAATCCAAATGGCGAATATGAAAGCTCATTTAATAGCAAGACCAGAATCAAACTGGTTAGTAGCAGAAAACATAGTTTTTACTGAAGAAAAAAAAGAAGAAGAAAATTAAATATCCTCACACAAAGCAGATTGATTTTCAGTCTGCTTTATTTTTTTATTCCAATCTTCTTAACCACAATAAATCTATTTATTGGTGTCCAATATTCAAATTAATTATAATTACTTTGCAACTACTTATCTCAGACTGACTTTATACATCTCACCTTTTTATTTTAAAAAAAGAGAATAACTATACAGAAAGTAATTCCACAAAATAAAATTCAAAATATTTAAAACAAAGGAGAGATTTTTATGAGCAATTTGACATTAATCACAACAGAGGACTTTAACAACTTATCATGTAATTTTTACAGAAACATGAATAATGACATTCTTCTTACAAGAGAACAGATTGGGCAGGCATTAGAATATGTTGATCCGTCTAAAGCAATTCGTAAAATCCATCTTAAACACAAAGATAGATTAGACGAATTATGTGTAAGAATAAAAGATAAAACTTTCGACTATACCCAAAATGGGGCTATTCGAGAACAAAATGAAAATCTTATAACTGAACGTGTTTACTACACAGAAAGAGGTGTCATGGAAATTTGCAGATGGTCAAGACAGCCTAAAGCTAACCTTTTCATGGATTGGGTATGGGATATAATTGAAAAATATAGACACAACACATTAAATACACAGCAGAATATTCAACCACTTATAGATGCAGTTATTACTCTTACACAAACAATAACACAGATGCAGGAAGATATATCAGCACTTAAATTTCAAACATCTTCACCCATTTCATCTACAAAGAAATTATCAGAACTTAAATACTCTCGCTGGAAATCAAGAATGTTTGAAAAATTAAAGCTGCTCACAGAATACGCAAACAGTAATTCGGCTTATAACATCACTCTTGCAGATACTCTTCACATAACAATAAATGAAATGCAGGATACATATGACATAGAACTCTCTGACTACATAAAGGATTATATGTTAGAAAACAGCTCAGAAGAAAAACCTTATGATTTAGATGTTATCAACTATTACAAAAATATTAGAGATTTATATTCTGCAACAATCGATTCGATCATGGAAAGGCTTAATCTTAGAACAGACATTTCATCACCCAAGAACATCTTTGATATACTGGCACAGAATATAGCATAATCAATTACAGGATCAATTACAGGCATTTGAAATTTACTTCGTGTATGAAATTTATTTCGTATATGAACAAAATTCAGATGCCTATTTTTATACCCTATTAAAATTTGCTCTTATTTAACTTTTAAGAGATTTTTATATCTCAATGATAAATTAATCATTTAAGATAAATAAATTAACTACAAGTCGAAATACAAAGGATTTTAATAATATACAAATAATTGCATTTGTGCAATATAAACAAAAATCAAATTGTAAACATATTAAAATTTATAAAATAATTACAAAAACTGTGGTATTAGCTATATGGGGGGTAATTTTAAACTACACAGTAAACTGCTCCACTCTACTCTACATAGGTTTAAATACAAAACAGAGAAAAACAAATAGAGAAAGATAAAAATATTAAAAAGAGAAAAGTTTGACAAAAGCGAAGCGAAATAATTTTTAACTTTACGCTATTTAGCGGAAAGTTAAATTAACTCATATGTAGCTTTAGCGGAATATGAGTTAATATTCTTCTCTTGATAATAATGAGTCTATTTAGATATTGACTGCACAAAAATGATAGCTGGCATGTACCCAAATGATAAAAATTTTTATTTTTAGGTACGCTATATATGTACCTAAATGAAATTTTAATAAAAATCTAAAAAATAAAAAGAGAATAAAGAATTAAATGTTAAACAACTAAGGAGGTGAAATAATTTTGAATTATGTGAAAATTCCAAGAGATATTATTTACAACAAAAAACTAACTGATAAACGAGTAATTATTTTCTCATATTTATGTGTTAGACGTTCTCTTGATGATACGGTTGCATTTTCGACAACGGAACTTTGTAATTGGTCTAAGCTTAAACCTAATTATAGAAAAGGTAAAATTAATCAAAAATATTATGAAGTGCTTTTACAGCTTTCGCATTATGATTATTTTGGCTTGCATCCAGATTTTGAAAAATGTTTAGAAGCAAATACTAACTCTGAAAAATATCAGCAAGTAAAATTAAACATTGAAAAATTTGATGTTCCAGATAATTTTGGAATTATTTATTTTGATGAATTAGATAAAATTTTAAATTTTAAAGAAGAGTTAAAAGATAATAAAGATATTGATCTTGCAAGGATGTCATCTGCGTATCTTCTGCTTTTACTTTCATATATTCGTGTAAATTTAAATCGTATGGAAGACAAACCATTATGCTGTTATAGACATTTTAAAACAATTTCAGAAGATATTGATCTTTCTGAAAGATATATTGGACGTATAGTTAATATTTTAGAAGCACTTAAAATTATAAAATTTCAACCACTAAAGAGAGAACAATATTATAAAGATAATAAAAAGAAATTTCTTACTACTCCAAAAGTTTTTGCAGACTATAGACATTTTAAACGAGATGATTACGGAAATCAGAAAATAGATAGTAATTATGATGCATCTGTAGAAATACAAAAACAAATAGAAATTTTAGAAAATCAGAAAATGCAGAGAGAAGAATTGGAGTTATGGGAATTTGACCAAAAATAATTATTAAAAAGCGAATAATAAAATGTAAGCTGAAATGCTTAAACATTCAATAAAACTATTTTATTAATTTTAAAATACGAAAGGAGCAACAAATGAGTAAAGAAATAACAAATGTATCTATTGATGTGTTAAAGGCACATCCAAGAAATCTTGAATTTTTTGATGATATTTCAGGTGATGAATATGAAAAATTCAAGAAATCAATACAGGAAGAAGGAATTATATCAGAGATAATAGTTGACCCTGCTATTACAGTATCAAAAGTAAATACTATTACTAAGATAAATCCCATTTCAATAAATACAGATAAAATATCTGCACCAAATAATTTACAGAAAGTAGAATTTTGGGGTAGGAATTAACCACCTACCCTATAACTCAGATACTCTATTACTTAGACAGCATTTCAAATTATCAAAAGGAGTGTGATGTTAATGACAAATGAAAGGATTGATATTAATGAACGAAGAACTAAAAGAAGAATTAAAAGAGAAAGTTAACAATATAAAAGAACCCTATGACCATAAAAAATTTAGGGTTGATCGTGAAGAATCTCATAGGCATTGGGGAGGACTAATTGAAAGAATTCACTTTGATAATCCTTGGGATGGCACAAAAACTAAGATTGAATGTGAGTCAAAATGGGCTATATACATAGAAAACGCAAATAAATTTGATATTTTGTGCAGTAAAAAACAAATAATTAAAATTAGATAATTCACATAGAAGGAGAGATTTGAATGAGATATACAAATTTAGGAAACATAATTTCTGTAGATATTACGGATAGATATTCGGTTGCAGCATTAATTAACAGTGATAGAGGTAAGCATACATTAACATTATATTTACATAGAAATGATATTCCTACTTTTGATTTAATTGAAGAAGTTGAAAACATGGTACTCCCTGCTGTTGGCAAGGAAAATATTAAAATGCATGTATGTGATTTTATAGAAAAATGTTGGAAAAATAAAATGTTTAATAAATATATTACTCGTTTTGAATATCAGCAGCAGTGTTTTGATATTGGTAGTGAAGTATTGAATGAGCAGGAACGTGCCGAAAGTAAATAAAAATAATAAACAAAATACATATATAGTTAAAAGGAGGATTTATGGCTGGAATTAGCGTACCTCAATATGAAATTTTCAAAATTGGAACAAACAAATTAAAATATTCTAATTGGAATTTAACAATTTCTGCAAAAGAAGCTTTTAAGTATCAGGAACTTATTTCGCTGTTTGAAGGAAGACATTTTTTAATAATGGCAAATAAAATACTACATAAAAACATTCAAGATATAGACTTTTCTAAAATTTTTCTTCAAGTTGTAATAGATACAAAAACAGATTTTACAAGGGCTACTGGTAAAAAAGAAGTAATAGTAAATGGTATTAATTATAGACGTTTTGTTGGGACTACAGGTGGTTTAAAAAATAATACCCTACTCTTTTGCAATTCTGAATATATTGATAAATTAAACGAATTATGCGAATGCAAAAGAAACCCTGAAATAAAATTAGTACCTGCAAAATATGAAGCATATAAAGCTCTAACCTGCTCTGCTTCACAGCCTATCTGTGAACCAAATGGTATTTTGGTTGTTAAAGATTGTATAGCAGAATATATAGCTGATGTTATTTCACTTGATGACAGTAGTGGCGAAGAACCAAAACGTGAAATTATTCATGATAAAACGCTTGAAAATAATATATCTGATGGTTTTAATCTTTGTACAATTCAATATATGGAAAGAGTCGGAAGGTCATTAAATCTTACATATACTCCAAGTGGTGTATGCTTAAGAAATGCATGGTTAAAAGGAATGCTTTACCCTTTTCCAATTTATGAATTTATTGAAAAATATAATAATGGAAATTATATGATTGAAGATATTTGGGGCAATACACAGGACTTACGTAAATGTGAAATGATATTAACGGAATCTTCTCTTAAATTATGGAGTGCGTATGATTGTATAGAAGATTATGTTACAGCTTATAGAGAGTGTGGTTATGGCTTTTCAGTTACTAAAATTTCATCTCATGTTCTTGAAGAGGAAAGAGAGTTAAACTATCAATATTTACAGTCTTATGATTTTACGCAAGAAGATATAGAAGAACTATGTGCTCCAACTATTAATTATCTAAAAGATGCTATGTGTGGAGATTATAACTCAACTATCAAATTTCTTGGAATTAATGAAAATACTGATGTTAACTCATGGCAAAGAGCCTTGTATACAAGTGAATATATGCTTGGCGATCCATATATAATAGACTCCACACATAGATATATTAAGAAAAAAATGAATGATGCCAAGATTGGAAAATTGTTTGTAAAAGGTAATTACCAAATCGCAAGTGGAGATCCATTTGCTCTTATGCAATCAATTTGTGGTTTAAAGGTTACTGGATTGTTAAAATCTGATGAGATATATTCAAAATTCTGGATTAATAAAAATGAAGACGAAGTAGTTGTGTTTAGAAGCCCAATGACAAGTCATAATAATATAAGAATGTGTAAGATAAACTCTTCGGACGAGTGTAAATATTGGTATCAATACATGGACACTATAATAATTATTAATGGTTGGGATTCATTCTGTATGGCTGAGAATGGTGAAGATTACGATTCAGATCTTAATTTTTCCACTAACAATCCTGTGCTTAAAAGACGTTATAGATATTTACCTGCTATTGAATGTATACAGCGTAATACAGAAAAAATTGTAGTAACTGAAAGTGCTGTAAAGAAAACAAACAAGGATGGTATGGGTAATCAAGTTGGTACTATTACAAACTATGTTACTTCTATGATGGAAGTTCAATCACATTTTGAAAAAAATTCTGAAGAATACAAAGAGTTGGAGTATAGAATTGAATGTGGACAGTTGTTTCAGCAGAATGAGCTGGATCGTATAAAAGGGATTGTTGCAACTCCTATGCCAGCATATTGGTATAATCTCGGTGCTTGTGGTGATGATAAACGTCTACAGTCTTTATGCGCTTATAGAAAGCCATATTTTATGATTTATGTTTATGATGAAACAAAAAAACAATATAAACAGTATGTAAAAGAAAGTAACGCAAAGTGTTATGCAATTTATAAATGTTCTATTCAAGAATTAAGTGAAAAAGAAAATTTGACAGACGAACAAAAAGAATTTTTATTTTGGTATGAACGAAAAATGCCCGTTGGTATAGGCAATTGTTCTATGAATAAAATATGTAGATATGTTGAAAGTCAATTGGATGGCTATAAATCACAATTACATAAAAATTCTACGTTTGATTATAACAAATTAAAAGTAAAAAGACGCTGTACTGAAGAACATAGACAAGCTTTAAAGGAATTAGAGCAGTATTATTGTGAATGTATAAAACAATATAAGGCAAGAAAAGACAAACAGGATGAATTTGATAGGTATTATCAAAGAGTTAATATGATTAAAAAATTTAGAAACGAAGCAGCAGAAATATGTCCTAATGATGATGAACGTATGAATATAATACTTGATATGACCTATGGCTACAAGGGAAATAGACAGTTTTGTTGGGATTGTATTGGGAAATTGATAATTAAACGTTTAGAAGAATTGAAAGAAATGGATGGTGAAGAAAACTGTATATATTAAACGAAAGAGATTATATTAGAAACATACTTGCCTCTAAAAACAAACCTGATGATTTATCCAATGGATATTTGATAACCTTAATTGCGAAATATTATTTTGATAAAAATAAAGAAGCAAATGAACTTATTAATACTGTTAAAGAAAAAATGCTTGAATTTAATTTGGATGGATACCAAGAGTATAAGTATTATAAAAAAATTAAAAAATCATGTACAGCTTTATATGAGTTAGAAACAGAAAATCTTTTTAGAGAACTCGAATATATTCCTATTTATGAAGAAGAATTGTCCCTTATAGAAACCCTTCCAAATGACCGTCAAAAAAAGTTTATGTTTACCCTATTTGCTATAGCAAGATATATGAATTGTGACGGATGGATAAACAAGAAGAATTTAAAAGGTTTGTCCGAAGTATTCAAACTTGCTAATGTAACACTTCCATCTGATAAGAAAAATGAGTTACTTCACGAATTATATATTAATGGTTACATCAGTTTTGGTAAGAAAATTGACAATCTCAATATCCGTGTTCCTCTTTCCTCTCCCGGCACTATCGCCTATAAACTCACCTCTTTCGAAAACATTGGCAATCAGTACATAGGAAACTTTAAAAAAGGATATAAACAGTGCAAATGTTGTGGAAAAAAGATAAAGGATACTGGTAACAAAAAAATGTATTGCACACAATGTGCTGAAGAAAACGAGAAAAATCGCAAAAGAATTTGTGCAAAATTACTAAGAAACTGATTTTTGTAGCGAAATAGAATCTGTCCCAAACCCTTGATTTTACTGGCTTTTCAGCACTTTTTCACAAAAATTTGTTTTTTCTTAAATGTAGGTATAGTGAAAATAAATAAAAACTTGATACAAAAACGATTGTCTTGGAAGAAACAAACCGACAATCTTTGTAGCTTGCAGTGTCATTTTGACATTGCAAGTATATTTTAAAAAAATAAATAAAAACGTTTATAAACAGGTTGTTGTAAGAGCTGATTTTTGTAAAAGAAAAGCGAATATATAAATATAATAATAAACTATTAATTGGATTAAAAGGAGAATAAATATGATACTTAAAGAAGCTTACCGTTATCAGAATTATTTAAGCAATCTCATTTCATCTGCTGAAGGTTATCTTTGTAAAAAAGATTTTATCACAGAGACAACACAGACACATAATCGTAAGAAAGTAAATCCTGAAGCAGAAGATGAAGTTATGGTTGTTAAAACATCTTATAATGTTGATTTTACGCCTATGCAGCTTATAGAATTTATCAACAAAGCATTAGTAGAAAAACAGAAACTTACAAATGCTATTGATACTGCTAAAAAGAATGCTGAAATTAATATAGATTCTTCAATTGAAATGAACAGAATTAAACAGGGATATATTGGCGTTCTTAGCTCGATGACTAAAACTAAACCTTCAGAAACAGTTTCCAGAGGTTCTGGATACAAATTTAATACAGACGGAAATCAGGTAGCTTATTACTATGATATAGATAATGTCACAACTATCAATTTTGATAGAAATGATGTTAGAGGTATTTCAAAGAAGCTTCAAAAAGAAACAGATGACGTATCTATAAAGATAGATGCTATTCAGGCAACCACTGAAGTAGATTATGAACCTATTTGGGATTTGTCTGATTCTTTAGAAGATATTGTAGGTTAATCCCTACTTTGTAAAATTGTCAATAGGAAAATTGAGATTGACTGATTAATTGTCAATCGGTTCAGTCGCAGATGAACTATAAGGCTGCGAGGCAGATATGCCAGAAATATCAAAAAATATTAATGCTTACGCAAGTTTACATACTTTTATATTATATTTATTCAAGAGGAAAATATTAAATCTAATAGACTTAAAATTTAATTTAGAACAAATAATAGTACGTTAGTCGTAAACGTTAATCATTCTCTCACAATTTCAACAATTTGCTAATTCGTCAATTTGAAAATTCGTAATTCAATATTCAATTCGTCAATCACTTTTAATGTATGTTGGTGTAAACAGCACCTCTATTCTCTTAAAAGGTTTCAAATTAATTACAGAAAAAAATAAAATATCTTTCATATTATATTGGTCAAATTGGTTGAAATTATGAAAGGATATCTCAATTTTCTTATTATAGATTAAATATTGTGACATACAAAAATAATAACGTTATAAATATACATAAGTATTCACAATTCTAAATATGCTTCTCTTGGTGATGTATTTTTGTTTGCATTACCCTCCTTTATAAACTTTTATTACAAAGCCCTATACGGGCAGTATACAAATCAAAACCCTTTTACGGGTAAATCTCTCTTTTTTTTTAACCTCCGAGTTATTAACACTCGGAGCGTTTCTTATTATAGGGTGTTCGTCAAGCGGAAAGACCTAGGAATTTGACTCCTATATGCACAGGTTCGAATCCTGTACACCCTGTTCAATCCCATTTGGGAAATTTTAAACGAAAGGTGGAATTACTATAATTCCGATTACAGAAACAGAATATAAAGCTTTAAGAAAGGTTTTACCGGTAACTGAATTTGCTGGTATGCACTGTCATTATCACAAACATTATATGGTTTCGACTAAAGAAAATCTTGATGTGCTGAAACAGTATAAAGAAAATTTAGTGACAGAAAGATATTTTTCTGATAGTAACAAGAAAAAGAAAAAGTAAAAAAATACATATTGAAAGGTTGAATGCCTTATTGGAAAGAAAAAAGATAAAGTAACTGTTAAGTGCGTGGGAATGTCATCATGTGATGTAACTGGAAGTAGTTATTTGATCGAATGTCCAACAGGAGAAAAAATTCTTTTGGATTGTGGTATTTATCAAACTTCAAAACCTTATGAAGACTATAAAATTAATAGACGAAAATTTGATTTTAAGCCTTCAGAACTTACAGCAGTTATAATATCTCACATTAACGCAGATCATTATGCTCTACTTCCAAAATTAGTTCATGACGGAGCACATTGCAACTTTTATATTTCAGCAGAAACTATTGACTTTGTTAGACCTATGTTAGAAGACTCTGCAAAAATATTTGAAAGAGATGTACAAGCATTTAACAGAAAATTTAAGCGTGAACATATCCCAGTTTACAACTTTGATGATGTTGAAAACTCACTTAAATATTTTCGTGGATGTTCAAAAAACGAAGAACATTATATCACAGAAAATGTATGGTTTAAATTTATAAATGCAGGTCATATTTTTGGCTCTTGTCAAATAGAACTATACATCAAATTGCCCTCTGGGGTTATTAAAAAAATTGCTTATTCAGGCGATTTAGGAAATATTTTATTCGAACAACCTTTTGTTGAAGAACTATCACCTGTTGTAAAATGTTCTATGTTTATTGGTGAAACGACTTACAATGATAAAAGAAGATCCGTAAAAAAGGATCAACGAAAAAAAGACATAGAAACAATAAAGAATGTCATTACACAAACATGTGTTGATCATAAAGGAATAGTTCTTATTCCCACTTTTGCGCTACAACGAACAGAAACAATGCTGTATACACTTTGGAATATATTTAAAGATGATAAAGAATTTAACATTCCAATAATTGTTGACTCCCCTCTTGCAGTTAAATTACTTGATTGTTTTAGAAACAACTTGGAGGGTTATTGGCTTGAAGAATTTAATAGAATGATGTCATGGAAAAATATAAAAGTTATACGTACAGTTGAGGAAAGCATAGCTTGTGTAGCAGATGACAGTCCCAAAATAGTATGCTCATCATCAGGCATGTTAACACAGGGACGTAGTATTTTATATTTAAAAAAGATATTACCAAGAAGTAATTGTTCCATTTTAACTTGTGGTTATATGGCTGAAGGTGGTATTGGTTGGAAAATAAAAAATAACCCATCTCAAAAAACAATTACCATAGACCAAAAACCATATTACAATCGCTGTGATATTAAATGCTTAGATTCGTTTAGCTCACATATGCAGTTCGAAGATTTACAAAACTATTACACTAATTTAGCAAACAATGGTTGTGATGTAATTTGGTTGGTTCATGGTGATAAAAACAAAATTAAGTTTAAAGAAGAATTAGAAAATAGAATTTCAAAAATCTCTAAAACAACAAAAGTTGTAGCAACAAATAAAGATACTGTTGCAAGAATCTAATGCTCAAAGTGAGTAAATATTATGAAAGAACAGGTACAAATGCCTATGGAATTAATGGAAATACCTTTGATTGGTGAATTAAAAGATAAGGATTTACCAAGTCCAGAAGAATATACTTATTGGAAAGATAGAAAAAACAGAACTTTTTATATTGATTATGAAATTGATGAAGATTATTCTCTTGTAGAACTTGCAAAAATTATTATTCAAATAAATATTGAGGAAAAAGATATTCCTAATCCGTTACCTATTCGACTTTTTATACATAGTTACGGAGGAGACATTGAACAGTCACTTTTCTTTTGTGATCTTGTAAAAGCGAGCAGAATACCAATTATCACCATTGGAATGGGAGTAGCAATGTCAGCAGGATTTTTAATCTTCTTATCTGGACATAAACGCTTTGCATTTGAACATACTTCTATGTTGGTACATTCGGGATCTGCTGCTTTTCAGGGAACAGCAGAACAAATTGAAGAGGCTCAAAAGAATTATAAGAAACAGATTGAGCAAATGAAGTCGTATATTCTTGCTAATACCAATATTGATGAAAAAACTTTTAATAAGAACAGGAATAAAGATTGGTATTTATCAAGTGATGAACTTTTAAAATATGGAATCATAAATGAAGTAGTTACTAATATTACTACAATAATTTAAAAGGGAGCATTCTACTCCCTATTTTTTTGGAATAGATGGATTGAAAGGAAAATAAAAAATGGCAAAATCAAAATTAAATTATAATAAAACAATCGTAAGCAAGATGACTATTAAAGGAACACTTTCCGAAGATGGAAAAACAATTACATATTTTGACGAAGATGATGTAGAAAGAGAAATTAAGATAACGGATTGTTTTGCACCATTTACAGGGAAAGAAATTGATATTGCAATTTCTGAAAAAGCAAGTGAAGACCTTGAGATTGAACCTACTGATGAAGACGAGGATACGGAAATAGAATATCCTGACATCAACTAAGGTGGTGTTTAATTATAGTTGACTTATATAGATTAGAAGGCGAAACAGACTTTGAATGGAAATTAAGATGTTGCCTTGCTAAAAAACGTAAAGAAACAGATATGGATTGGGTAGAAATCAGAGATATGCTTGGATTGTCTATTAATCCTGATCAGCTTAGAAAACAGGCTGTTGGTTATTGGGAATATGACAATTATATTAATGGATATGAGGGTGTAGCTACAACTATATTATCAATATCTGATTTACACTACCCTTTTGCTAAACCTATAGATACATTTAAAGATTATGCTAATAAGATAGATATTTTGCAACTAAATGGAGATTTAATAGATTGTACCTCCTTGTCTAAGTTTTTAAAAATGTATAGAGTATCCCCTATCGAAGAATTAATTGGAGTACGACAATATTTGATTGATTTAATTGAAATGATTAATCCTAAGAAAGTTCTTGTCAATCACGGAAACCATGATTTACGACTTGGAACATTTTTAGCACGTAATTTAGATAACGAATTACAAGAATTAATGCCAGAAACTGCTTTGGATTATATTTTTACAGATGGTTTTACTCATTATGATAGAAAAACTGGAACAAAAACAAAATATGCACCTTTATGTGATATGTTCAATGATATAGAAATTACCTATACGGGAACATGGTTTTCACAATATAAGGATGTTTTATTTTGTCATCCGAAAGCATTTTCAAGTAGTCCGTTAAAAACTGCGGAAAAGGCATTATATTGGTTTAGGAACGAAGGATATTCGTTCAGAGCTATCACGTTAGGGCATACTCATAGGACAGGCTCGTATAAAATTGGTAACACAATGATTTATGAACAAGGATGTTGTTGTGAGACAAATAAAATGAGATACAATGACGGACAGTTAATCAACTCCCAGAAAGAAGGCTTCATGATTATATGTCTTGATAAGGATGGACATGTAATTGACGGAAAAACACATATAAAAACTTTAAATTAAAAATAAGCTCATCAGTCACCAAGAAATACAATCAATATAAGAGTTTGATCACAATATCTGGGTGAAAGATTATAAAGCATCGGTTAGGTGGTAGACAAATTCTACCCCTTTTTTGTTTGGAAAATATGGATTAAAAGGAGAAAAATAAAAATGAACAGAGAACAGCTCACTAGGAAAGTTGCAGGTTGCATAGAAGGTGCAACAATAAAAGACACAAGATTGATGGTTAATACAATTTTTGAGGTAATTAAAGAAACTCTTGAGAGTGGCGAAAGTGTTAGTGTTTACGGTTTTGGTAATTTTAATATTGTAACTCAGGGTGGACGTGTTGGTTACATTAATTTTGGTGAAAAGAAAGGTGAAAAATATGTTTCACCAGATAAAAAAGTTGTAAGATTTAAACCTTCAGAAACTATGAAAGATAATATTGCTACACTTGAAGTTTAAGGCGGTGAAAAATAATGAGAACAAATTTTTACGATTGTCCTGAAACACTAATTGAGAATATTGTTGAAGATTATTACGCTTATAAATATAAAAACGAAGAAGATTTCTTTGGTGTAAGTATTGTTGGTCACTACGAAATTATCATTGAACTTCTTAATGAACTTGTTAAAAGAACTAAATTTAGATTTTATAATATTGAGATTGATTCACCTGAAGTTGATGGATATGAAGACGAATATATTATATCAATAGATTCCGCAGGTGATATTCGGTGTCAGACAGCAAAATACGGTGGCAATTATATTTATGCTGAAAATAATATTATTTATGTACACAATGATGTAAACTCTAAGTTTATCATTAGAAATAAAGGTGCTAATATGGTTGCTTTTACTTATGATGCTGACGACTTTACAAACGATGATAACAGTGAATATAATACACATAATGTATCATGTAAATGTGATAAGTGTAATGAACGTAAAAAAGATTCTGCTGTAAATATTAGTAAAGACAAAGATGGAAAACTTCATGGTTTTTCTGCAAGCAGATCAGAAGGAAATAATTATTATGGGTATTCGTTTTACACTTCTGAAGATATGGATGAAGTACTTATATCAAATTTGCTCAAAGAGTTTGGATTTTAATTTTAAGAGGGGCATGTCCCCTCTTTTATTTTTTGTACAGCTATGGCGTAATTGGTAGACGCAGTGGACTTAAAATCCACCGGATATTCCGTACCAGTTCGAGTCTGGTTAGCTGTATTTATTTTTTTGGAATGAATGGAAACATAAAAAAGAAAGGAGATGAACATATGAATGTATACAATTTTAATGCTTAATGATAAAAGTCTTGTTTGTTCGAATCGTACTACATTGTATCAACGAGAAAAATTAGCAGATAAATTACAAATTTTAATTCCTAAAATATATGATGATATTGATATTTCGGAATGCTTGATTTTTTTAAAATATGTTGATCAAGGCAATGTTGCACAGTCTGAACAGCTTGTTAAAGATGAAGAATTATATAAAGAAAATTATGTACGTTGTGTATTGCCTGTTGATACCAACTTGACAAGATTTGCTGGGAACATTTCTTTACATCTTACTTTTATCCAGATAGATAAAGAAAATTTTAAAGATAATATCGTAATGCACTCTGGTGAAACAGAAATAGAAATTAATCCATTAAAGGATATTTATGCACACGTAAGTGACGAATCTCTTGAGGTTTTAGATAACAAATTACTTCAATTACAAGCAAGTATTGAAGCCGCAAATATGCTTAATGAGTCTATTGATCAAAATAAAGCTGATGACATTAAGCTTGACGTTAATGACGGAAAAATTAAATTAATTTCGAAGGGTAAAGAAATTGGTACACCAATTGAACTTAATAAACTTGGTGATGCTCTTGCTGAACAGACTGATGATGGTCTTACTTTTGTAATAACAGATTCGGATACGGGTCAGTCTGAAGAAACAAAATCTCAATATAGTTTAAAGTTAGATCAAGAACAAAATAAATTATATCTTCTTTCAAATGGTGTGGTTGTTAGTACTATTACGGCTCAAGACTTAGGTGAATCTATTATAGAAGCAACTAGAGCAGATGGTACTAACGAGGTTATAATCTAACATATACTTAAAGAAAGGAGGTATATAAAATGGCATTGGTCAAAACTCGTGCCAAGCAAGGTTATCTTTCTTACGATAATATGTTGGCAAAAATTGCATCTGGTGATTTAGATGCATATGATGTTGTTTATGTCGAGCAACAAAAACAATGTTATATTATTTCACCAAGCTTAGAACCTTGGGCGATTAAATCAAGAGTATATACTTTTGAGAGTATTGAAGATGCAGTTGAAAAACTTAATACGAATACTGACACATATAATGGTCAAATAATTTCTGTATTTACTAACAATAAATATACGGCTTATATAGTTAATACAAACGAAGAAAATAAATTTTTTGTTGAACCGTTAAGTAAGTTTGATGATATCAATTATGATACTATTGGGAATCGTCCAATAATTAATTTAACTGGATCATTTGCTGAACCAATTGTACTTGATCAACAATCTTCTGGAATATATTTAGTAAAAAACCAATACAAAATATCTAATAAATTAGCTACAGTTTTTTCTTCAGCCTATCCTACCCTTTTTTGGATTGAAAATAACACAGATATCATTTATATCCGAGAGATTAATGCAAGAAATATTAAAACGTATGTTTCGGAAAGTTCTTCGGATAAAATTACAGAATCTGAAGTAGTTACAACGGAATATTTGAAAGAAAATAATTATGTAACTTCTGATGATGTTGATAAAAAGATCGCTGTTCTTGATGTTTTTACAAAAAAAGAAGCTGAAGATTATATTACAGCATATTTGCAGGATAATCCTGTATTACAAAGTACAATTGAATCGACCGTAGAGAAAAAGATTAATGAAAAAATTTCTGAAACCTCTGCGGATGATATAGAAAATTTATTTTCTTAAGAGAGCGTTAGGCTCTTTTTTATTACAAAAAAACAAGGAGGAAAAATAATGGCACAAATTAAAATGGTTACACTTGAGCGTCTTACTCAGTACGATAGTAAAATTAAGACTTATATCTCTGATGCAGATGCAAAGTCATTTAAAGCAGTTGGTATATCAGGCAACAGATTAAATTTTTATAAAGTTGAAACTCCTGCTCAGGATGCAGTACCTGATTACTCAATTCCACTTCCCGAAACAGACATTAGTAATTTAATTACTAAAATTGATAAAGCTATAGCAGGTGATGTTGTTGTTGCAAAAGCTGATGGAACTGTTGCAGATGGTGGTGTAAAACTTACAGATCTTGCTTCTAAAACAGATGTTGAAGACGCAAAAACACCTATTGCTACTTCAAAAATAGCTGGCAAAGTAATTCCTGGTGGAGACTTTGATATAACAGCAGACGGAACAATTAGTTTATATAAAACTATGGCTATTAATTCATTTGGAAACAACACAAACACAGTAGAAAAAGGTAGAACAATCAACGATGTAACACTTACATGGTCAATGAATAAAGTTCCTACAACTTTAACACTTGATGGTGTCGCTGTAGATACTTCTTCTACAAGCAAGGCAGTTACAGGTCTTGGTCTTCAGTCAGATAAAACATGGACACTTAAAGCTGTTGACGCAAGAAACGCTTCCTCTCAGAAATCAACTGGTGTTTACTTCAAAAATGGTCGTTATTGGGGTGTAGGTACAGTTGATGGTTCCGGTGTAGATAATAAATTTGTTCAGGGACTTACAAAAGAGCTTTCAAGCAATAACAGCAAAACATTTACAGTAAATGCTGGCGTAGGTCAGTATATTTACTATGCTCACCCTGCTTCATTTGGAACGCCCGTATTTAATGTTGGTGGTTTTGAAGGTGGCTTTGACCTTATTAAAACATTTGATTATACAAATGCTTCTGGTTTCAAAGAAAGTTACAAAGTATGGAGATCAAAGAACGCAAACCTTGGTAGTACAACAGTAGTTGTTAAGTAATTTAATTTTGAAGAAAGGAGCAATGTAGATAATATGTCAATTTTACTTATAGATAAGATTAAACAAAAAAATAATGGTACATTCAAACTTATGGATGCCATTGATATCGACTGGACTGGTTTTAATATTCCGGTTGATAATGTTGATGCGTATACAAAATCAGAGACGGACGAAAAAATTGAAGCTGCAAAATATGATGATTCAACAGTAAAAGCAAGCATTAAAGCAAATGCCGATGCTATTGATATTCTTAATGGTACAGGTGACGGTTCAGTTGACAAGAAAGTTGCTGATGCGGTAGCTGGTATCCTTAATGGTGCGCCCGAAGCTTATGATACACTCAAGGAAATTTCGGATTGGATTTCAACACACGGCACAGATGCTGCTTCGATGAATAGTCAGATTAAAACTAACAAAACAGATATTGCTAATCTTGTTAAGTTAGTAGGCAGTCTTCCTGCTAGTACAGAAGCCAAAACAATTGTTGAATATATAGATTCAAAAGTTGGTGCAATTGATTATACAGAAGCTATTGCAACAGCAAAACAAGAAGCTATTGATGCTGCCGCAGCCGATGCTACGACAAAAGCTAGTGCCGCTGAAACAAATGCTAAAAAATATGCTGACGGATTAGCCAAGAATTATGCAACTGCTGAACAGGGTACAAAAGCAGATTCTGCCCTTCAGAAAGCTGATATTGCAGAAGGACTTACAAATGGTACTATTTCTGTAAAGGGAGAAGATGTATCTGTACATGGTCTTGGAACAGCAGCTTATCAGAATAGCGATGCTTTTGATACAAAAGGTTCTGCTACACAGGCATTAACTGATGCTAAGAAATATGCTGATGACAAAGTTGGCGGTGTAGATCTTTCAGGTATTGCTACAAATACCGCTGCTATTGAAGCTCTTGATACAAGAGTCGGTACAGCAGAAGGTAAGCTTACAACAATTCAGGGTACAGGTGCAGGTTCTATTTCCAAAGCTGTAAGTGATGCTAAGACAGAACTTGAAGGCAAAATTAAGACTAATACAGATGCTATCGGTGTACTTAACGGCACAGGTGCAGGTTCTGTATCAAAGGCTGTTTCCGATGCAAAGTCTGCTCTTCAGGAACAGATTACAGCTAATAAAAATGTAATTGATAAACTTGATGGTGCGGTTACTGTTGAAGGCTCTGTAAAGAAGCAGATTAACGATGTTAAGACAGAGCTTGAAGGTAAGATTACAGATTCACAGTATAATGATTCTGATCTCAAATCAAGAATGACTGCCGCTGAGAGTAAGATTACTACACTTAATGGTGCTGACACAGTTGTAGGCTCAGTTGCTAAACAAGTTAAGGACGCAGTAAGTGCTCTTGAAGATGGTCAGGTTGCAACTAATAAATCAGATATTGCTACACTTAAGAGTGATAAGGCTAACAAAGCTACAACTCTTGAAGGCTATGGTATTACTGATGCTTATACAAAAGAGCAGACAAATAGTGCTATTACTACTGCTGTTGCTAATGCTGGACATCTTAAAAGAGCAATCGTGACAGAACTTCCTGCTGTTGCAGAAGCTGATGAACATACAATTTATATGGTTGCAAAAGCAACAGGAGATAATGGTTCTGCTGAAGGAAATGGTTACAATGAGTATATGCTTGTTGTTTCAGGAGAGAGTAAAAAGTTTGAAAAAATTGGTGACTCTGCTGTTGACCTTACAAACTATGCTACAAAAGAGTATGCAGACCAAAGCGAAACTGATGCTATAAGTGCAGCTAAAACTTATGCAGATGGTCTTGCTAAGAACTATGCTACAGCAGCTCAGGGTAAGAAAGCTGATTCAGCAGTTCAGTCAGTTGCAAGTGGTACTGCTGACGGTACAATTGCTGTTGATGGTAATGATGTAGCTGTAACAGGTCTTGGTTCTGCTGCTTATAAAGCAGACACAGCTTTTGATGCTGCTGGTGTTGCCGAAACTAAAGTAAAAGCTCTTGCTGATGGTCAGGTCGCAACTAACAAGAGTGACATCGCTACTCTTAAGACAAAAGTAGAAACTCTTGAAGAAACAACTTATGTTGCCATTACAGAGGATGAGATTAACGCATTATTTGCTTAATTCTAATTTTTAATTTTTAAATAATTAGTAAAATTTTTGGAGGGGTATGTCCCCTCCTATTTTTATTATGGATGAAATGGTTTTTCGTTGAGGTTCGATTCCTCAGTCGTCCACTTTTGATAAAGGTGCGAATGCACACTCGTGACTTTAATTATGAGTAAGTGAGCATTTATTATAGAGAATATTATATTTGGAAGAAGTGGCTTAGTATTTACTACTATCTCACTTCTTTTTTATTTGAAAGGAAGTGAGATTTAATGGGTAGAAAAATACAGCATAACAATATTGTTACTGATGAGTTATTGACTCAGTGTAATAAAGAGAATGTAGAGTTAGGAAATGATTTTTTGGATTATCTTCGTTCAGTTGATAGATCCCTAAATACAATCAATGCATATAGACGCGACCTTTACATTTTCTGGGTGTATTTACTTCAGCATTGTGACAACAAATTCTTTATTGATTTATCTAAGAGGGATATTGCTCGTTATCAGAGTTTTTGCCTTATTGAATATAAGTGGTCGCCAGCTAGAATGCGTAGAGTAAAATCTACTCTCTCTTCTCTTTCAAATTATGTCGAAGCTATATTAGATGATGAGTATGAGAACTTTAAACCGATTATACGCAAAATTGAAAATCCTGCAAATGAGAAAGTATTTACTAAAACTGTACTATCCGATGAACAAGTACAGAGTATGCTTGATTATTGGGTTGAAAAAGGTAAATATGACAAGGCTTGTATTTTAGCATTAGCTGCATTTAGTGGCAGACGTAAGAGTGAGTTACCACGATTTAAAGTATCTTATTTCAATGATGAAAATATTATATACGGTTCTTTATATAAAACACCTGAAAAGATCCAAACAAAAGGAAGAGGTTCTCACGGAAAAATGTTAGTGGCATATACACTTGCAAAACCATTTAAGCCATATTTTGATTTGTGGATGAATTATAGAAAAGAACACGGAATTGAATCAGAATGGTTGTTCCCAAAAAAGGTAAATGGAGAATATATAGATGAACCTATGGATTCAAGCACTCTTGACAGTTGGGCTGATACATTTAGCAAACATTTAGGAGAAGACTTTTATTTCCACAGTCTTCGTCACTTCTTTACAACTTCTTGTTCTCGAAGCGGTCTTCCTGATGATGTAATTCAAATGCTAGTCGGTTGGAGTTCGTTAGATATGGTATCAGTGTACAAGGATATTGATGCTGATGAGCAATTTGCAAAATATTTTGCTGATGGAGAAATAAAACAAGTAGAACAAAAATCACTTTCTGATTTGTAGACAATCCCGATGAAACTTTCATCTAATACTTCGTCTAATTCAGAGAATAATAAAATATACAAAGATTAGGTTGTGCCTTTACAGGCATATTGGATGGTGGCATTCAATAGCGTAAAACCTATGTCAACGTAAACCGACATTAATTCCCTAATCGCTATTGGTCTTTGCTCCGAAGACTGAAAATATGTGGAGAATAATCAGTAAGCATGAATGGATTGTTTAACTTTCTATTCTAAATAACTGGATGTGTACAGTCCAATATCAGATAGTTAGTGCTTTATGCTGATTATATAACATGGATCGTTTGCCTAGTTGGTTATGGTACTACCCTGTCACGGTAGAATAACATGGGTTCAAGTCTCATACGATTCGTTTTAGGGCATTAGTCAAAAGGTAAGACAATGGGTTTTCATCCCGTGAGTATCGGTTCGAGTCCGTTATGCCCTATTTCGTGCGGTAAACCTGATGCCAAAACCTATTTTTTGGATGCATACGAAACTTATATCTGTAAGTTTATCACTTACTACCGCCTTACAGTTATGATCAGTTTGGCGACTGATTGGTAAATATTAAATATTGTGTGTTAAGAAAGAGCCATTTCATATGAGATGGCTCTTTTTATTGGAATAAAAGGAGGTGGCTGTTGATTGGCTACAAAAAAAAGCACTACGCAACCAGTTAAATTAACGGCTGCCGAGGCTAGAGAAAAAGTTGAGGAATTGCAACATAAACTTGATAACTATGATAAAACAGCTTTTTGTTTAATGTGTAAAAAACATAAAGATAGAGAAACTAAATTTTATGTTAATACAGATCCTATGTATGGTGGATTGACTTGTACTCCTATATGTCGTGAATGTGCAAGAAAAATTGCACTACGAGTAGATGAAAAAGGACATGAACATGAACCAACAAAAGACAGTGTAAAACTAGCATTAAAATATTTGCAAAAGCCTTTTCTCGATTCGGTATGGAACGCAAGTATACAAGAAACTGAAAATCTCGTGTCAGGAAAAGTAAAAACAAACGTTTGGAATTCTTATATTAAAAATATTCAAATGGTTAATTATGTTGGTAAGACATACTTTGATTCAGACCATTTTATTAAAGATAATACTGAAAACGAAGCAACAAATGAAGAAAAATTAATTGAATCTCACGCAGGATTGGATACGTATGATAGTTTTTTAAAAAACAAAAATGATGTTATACGATTGCTTAGTTATGATCCTTTTGAAAAAGAAGATATAGCCGACCAACCTTTTTTGTATTCACAACTATTAGGATTATTAGATTCTAGTGAGGATGCCAATGAAGACATGATGCGTACATCTTCTGCCATTTCTATTGTTCGTGGATTCTTACAACAATCTAAAATTGATGACACTATATCAAAGTTAATGTGTGATATTTCAAATATTGAACACAATTCTGCAACAATAAAATCTTTGCAGGAAAGCAAGAGCAAAATAACTTCAGTTATTACAAGTCTTGCTCAAGATAGTTGTATATCATTAAAACATAATAAAAATGCTAAAAAAGGTGAAAATACTTGGACTGGTAAAATCAAAAAAATTAAAAGTCTTAATCTACGAAGCGGTGAAGTTAACGGCTTTGATATTGATACATGCAGAGGTATGCAACAGGTTCAGGAAATCAGCGATGCTTCTATTATGAAACAATTGGCACTTGATGAATCTGAGTGGTCAGATATGGTTTCTGAAATGCGTGTTGTAAATACTTGTCTTCGTAAGGAAAAAGATGCTTACCAAGAAATTAATAGAATATTATTACGTGAAAATCTTGATTTAAGAGACACATTAAAGGAAAATAATTTGCTAAATGAAGAACAACTAAAAGACTTAAAAGATGTTTATTCTGTCTTTGCGGAATTTGATGAAGCTGAAGAGTCTCCAAATGAAAAAATAAAGGAGGTTGCTGAAAGTGAATCAGAATAAACAAATGATTCTGAATTATTATCAGAATGAAATTCTTGATTATGATAAGGATTTTTATAATCAATACGGAATATATGTAAAACCACATGGTTATTCAATTTCATCTCGTAAAATTGAGTCTTATATTCAAATTGCCGAAATTCAGAAATATCTACAATGCAACCCTGTGAAAGCTATAGATCTTTTTTTTAATATAGAACTTTTGGATGGGCAATCTCTCCTTGTTCAGAGAAGCTGGATTTGTCCAAATGTACTTGCTGTATGTACTCGTGGATATGGTAAAAGTACAGTCATAGACCTTGAGATTATGGCTAAAGATATGTGTTTTTGTAACGTATGGACATATATTGCAAGTGGAACAGGTGGTCAGGCTGAACAGACTTTTACCACCTTGGAACGACTTGCCAATGATAATATTGATACATTTTATGGTTCAACGGGTTCTTTATTTAAGAATGAGATTGAAATTAAAAATGCAGCAGGAGATGGATTTTCACACTCGTCTAATGGATTTTCCTATTCCTGTTATAATGGATCTATGACTAGGACATTAAATGGAAATATAGATGCCAAAAGAGGTATGCGAGGAACTGTAATTTTTGATGAAAGTGGTTTCTTGTCTGATGAAATGATGAATGTTTACGGTGCGTTTGCTGTTGTTAACAAGAGTTTAAAGACAGGTAAGGACATAGATGGTAATTCGATAGACCCTATCCGTCAGAGATGTTTGCCACGAGATTTATCATATCAAAAGTATTATATCAGTTCGGCTTCTTCAACCGATACTCAATTTTGGAGATTATATCGTGATTTTTCAAAACAACAAATTATGGGAAATCCAGATTATTGTGTTTTACATATAGATTGCGAACAAGCATTTAAACCAACTCTTAGAGGTGAATTAGTCACTCCTCTTCTATCTCGAAATACTGTTGAATCTGAAATGAGAACAAATCCTGAAAAGGCAAGACGTGAGTATTATTGTATTTTTACCACAGACGCTGGTACTGATGCAATTATCCGTAGAGGTGTTATCACACGAAACGAAGAAACAAGAAAACCGCTTCTTTATAATGACACTGGTGATAAAAAATTTGTTATTACATACGATCCTGCCAGAAGTCGTGATAATTCAGTAATTCTTGTTGGAGAAATTTATGAATACGAGCAAGTAGATGGAAGTATTGATACAAGAATGAGATTAGTAAACTGTATTAATCTTGTTGATGTTGGCAAAAAAATCAAATCTCCTATGCAAACGCCAGATCAGATCGAATATTTAAAAAAAGTAATTCTTGATTATAACGGTGGAGCTGACGCATATGGAAATATTGTTGGTGTGTACATTGATGCAGGTAGCGGCGGATCTGGTGTTAATATAGCTGATTATTTAATGCCAGATTGGACAGACTCTGCTGGCATTGTTCATAGAGGCTTAATTGACAAAGAATATTCCGCTGATTATGTTAAGAAATTTCCTAATGCAGTAGACAAGGTGCATCTTATGTCTCCTGCTGGTTATAAATCTGAAATGTATGAAGCAATGATAGAATTGATGAATCAGGATAAAATCAGCTTTACATCACAATATGATCATAAAGGCTATCTCACTGTTTTTGATGTTGATGAGAAGAAATTGGCTAAAGAAAAAGAACGAATTTCTGCTGAACTAAGGAAACAAAAAGTCAATGAAAAGGAATTTGAAACTAAGCTCAATGAAGAATTAGAGAAAATTGAATCTGTTAATACAAAGACTATAAAACTTGATTGGCAGGATGAAATTGCTCTTGCTAATATTGACGCTTTAAAAGAAGAGCTTGTAAATATGGTTCGTAAAAAGCGTGATTCTGGAAAGGATTCGTTTGAACTTACACCAGAGAAAGCCAACAAGCTCCATGATGATAGGGCTTACACGGCATGTATGGCTTCTTACGCCCTCATGTGTGAACGCAGAAAAGCAATAACAAATAAAAAACGATTAACTAATACTGACGATCTAGTCAATCGCTTACCTATTCGTCAAGGTAAGCGTTTTTCTATGTTCAATTAAAGGAGGTGCGTTAACTAAGAATGCCAAGAACAAAGAAAGTAGATGCTAATGCACCTACTGCAAACACAATACCCTCTTCTACTTCCCAATCAAAGCAACCAACTGCTGCTGAGATGAGAGAATTTTATGAAAAAAATAAAAATCGTATAGCAAAATTTGATGCTACTACTGTAGCAAAACAATTAAGAGATATTCAGAAATCCAAAACTTATCGTAGTATTAGTAACTACAATAAGGAAACTATCAGGGCATATTTACAGAATATTTCTTCTAATGAAAAGAACCTTAGAGGTCTTTCACGTTATTTATTTTATAGATGTGAAATTTATTATAGGCTCGTCAAGTACTATGCAGGACAAGCTGATTTATCTATTCGCTCGGTAATCCCTAAATATGATATAACTGGCGAAAACGATAAAGATTCGACATTGCAAAGTTATTATGAAACTTTAAAAACATTAGATAATATGAATTTACAATACGAATTTTTCAAAGCTTATGTTATAGCATTGAGAGAAGACGTATTTTATGGCTGTGCTTATTACACCGAAGGCGAAGGTATGTTTATACTTCCACTTGACCCAGATTATTGTAAAATTGCAGGTTTTTATAACAAAGGTGACTTTGCACCTTGTATGGATATGTCATATTTTAAAAGTAATCAAGATTTACTTGAATATTATGGAGAGCCTTTCCAAAGTATGTTTAACGCATATCAAAAAACAGGAGAGAAATATCAAGTATTTGATCCTCAATATGGTGTGTGCTTAAAATTTAGAGCTGAAGATTGGGAAACAATAGTCCCTGTTTTTGCTCCGATGTTTACAGATTTAGTTTCTTTATTAGACCTTGCCGATATCCAAGCTGTAGTAGATGAGAAACAAATTTACAATCTCGTTTGGATGGAAATGGAGACATTTGATAGTGGCGAACCTAATGATTTTAAAGTTGACCCTGAACAAGTAACTATTCCTTATTGGAATAGAATGACCTCGGAAGCTTTACCTGATTATGCTTCTTATGCGTTAATTCCGGGCAAACTAAATAAAATGACATTTTCAGATGACCAGGCTACTGATGTAAATAAAATAGAAAAGGCAACTGAAAATATTTTGAACACTGCTGGCGGTGCTCAGGTTTTAAACTCTGCAACAGTATCTGGATCAACTGCGTTTTCTGGCAGTATGCGTGTGGACTCTGAATTTGCTCTATCCTCACTTATTCCACAAACTGAATTAATTGTTAATCGAATTATAGGAAGTTATATTTCAGATCCATGCAAGATTAAATTTTTTGAGGTTTCGACTTTTACAAAAGAAGAATTTAAGAAATCAATATTGGAATCTGGTCAAAATGGACTACCTACCAAATTGATGATTAACAGCATTAATGGATTTAGTGAATTAGATACCCTTGCTTTAAATTTTTTGGAAGAAGATTGTTTACAACTTTCAAGCCGTTTTGTTCCATTGCAAACTTCTTATGTTCAATCTGGAAAGGATGCTGGTGGACAAACTAAGTCGGATGATGAAATATCTTCTGAAGGAGAAGCTAGTCGTGACAAGAAAGATAAGGCAAAAGGATAATTAAGGGAGTGACTGGATGAAACAGAATTTTATTCGAACATTGGACAAAGAAACAATATCTACCCTTCTCAAAGAAGGATTTACAATGGTTTCAAAAAACGGTGAATTTGCTATTTTTGTAAACGACAAACCTTTTACGTTTGAAGATAAATCAAAAATACAATACACAAATATGCTTACATTTTAACCACTCTCCTATCTTTGAGTGGTTTTATTTATGTTCATTTTTAAAGAAAGGAGGGACAGAACAAACATATGAAAATAAAAGTTATGACTGTAGATGAATTATATGATTTTTGTTTACAAAATAATTTTTTAAAATTTGATAGCAATGATTCTGGTGCTGAAATTGTAGTAAAAATGCCGGGACTTTTTGAAAAAGATACTGAAAGTGAAACACGTTTTACAGAAGGAATGACTCCTTTTGTCAGTAGAGCTTTTCATGACAAAATTAACCTAAATAAGTCGAAGATAGAGACAGAAAGTTTCGAAGAGAATTTACCATCATCACATTTACGTCCAATTCTGGCGAATATTGTAAAAGATGAAGAAACTGGTGAGCTTGATTTTGGGGCGCATGACTTTCATATAGAAAAGGTTATAGAAACAGATTCTAATGGGAAACAAGTAGAAATTAAAAAAACTGTTTATGATGAACAACCAATTGGTGTTATTGATGGTTCTAAAAATGCTATTGAGTATGACAAAGAAGCTGATGTAAACAGGGCTGTATTACATGGGTATTTATATAATGAATATTGCCAAGATGCCATTGACATCTTGAATAGACGAGGAACAGTAGATTGTTCAATTGAATTAAGCATCAGAGCTATGAGTTTTGATGGTGCTGAAAAAGTATTAGTTTTGGACGACTTTTATGTTTCAGCTTTAACTTTATTGTCGGCAAAATCAAAGCCAGGAATGGCTGGATCAAATTTTAAAATAGAAGATTTTACAGTTAATAATTCAATTAAATTTGACAAAGATGAAAAATTGATTGAACTCTTAGAAAATCTTAATAAGACACTTTCTAAATTCAATAAAGAGCAAAACCATGCTCAAACACAATCAAAGGAAGGAGGAATAAATAAAGACATGACAAAGTTTGAAGAGCTACTTGCTAAATACGGCAAGACTGCTGAAGATGTAACATTTGATTATGCAGAAATGTCAGATGAAGAACTTGAAGCAAAATTTGCTGAAGTGTTTGATGACGACAATGCAGATAATGGACAATCTGGTGAGCCTTCCAATGATGAAGGTGACAATAAAGATTTTTCCAAAGATGAGTTATTTAATAAATTGTTTGAGATTTCATTTGATGAAATTCATTACGCATTAAATGCGTTATGTTCAATTTACAGAAATGATTCAGAATGGTGCTATGTATCTCAGGTTTATGAAGATTATTTTATTATGGAGGATTGGGATAGTAATAAATACTACAAACAGTCTTACACAAAAGACGGAGATAATGTTGCGTTGTCTGGTGAAAGAATCGAAATGTTTGCTATGCTTCTTACAGAATCAGAAAAGCTTTCTATAGAAGATATGCGTTCAAACTACACAGCCCTTAAAGAGTTTAAAGAAAATGCCGAAAAAAATGAACTTCATGCAAAACGTGAGGAAATTCTTGCAGATGAAAAATATTCTGTGTTATCAGAAAACGAAACATTTACAGAATTAAAGAAAAACATGGACAACTATTCTCTTGAAGACTTAGAAAAAGAAGCAAAAGTAATTTTTGCCGATCATGTTGCATCTGTTGGTAGTTTTTCATTAGAAGAGCCTAATACAAAAAATCATTCTATGAAGTTATTCGGAAACCCGAATACTCGTAGAAATAGTAGATCCGGTAGATACGGAGATATTTTCAAGAAGTAATTATATTTCATTATAAATGCAAAATTTAAATCAAAAAAATAATAATTTTTAGGTAGGTCATACGGAAACGTATGGCTTTTTATTATGTCAAAAATTAAGGAGGAAAAATAATGGCTATTAAAGTTAATATCGAAAAATTCGGCGTTGCTTTTCCCTCGAAGGTCGCTGCCAGAGACGGAGCATGTCACATGTATAGTATCCAGCATACAGACGACCTTTGGAACGGTGCTGCAATCGCTAAAGGAGATTATGTATCTCTCGATCTTTACAAAGAGGCTGAAGCTACAAAGGTAAATGCAAAAGTTGTTGATACAGCAGCTAATGGAAACTTTTATGTAGAAATTTTAGAGGATATTCCTGCATCAGAACTTCTTATTGTATATAACCCTCCCGTTATTGAAGAGGAATACAATAAGTCATTCTTACTTGAAAGTAATTTTTATATTCCTGCTTCTATGGAAGCTAGATGCTACCCTGCTCGTGAAGGAGATGTCTGGGAACTTTCAAAAGAAAATTTCACAGGTGACGTTAAAGTAGGTTCAACAATCACAACTATCACAGAGAAGAAATGGGTAGTTGCCTAAATTTTACGAAAGGAGAAAGGTATAAATTATGGAAAACACAGTTAGAAATTTAATGTTTGACCTTGCTTCAGGTCGTGAGATTTTTGATGATGAACAGAACAGAGTTATCAGCAAAGCAGAAGCAAATGACGCAGTAAGAAATGTATGTTTTGAAGAACTTGGTCTTAGTGCTAACTCAACAGATAAACAGATTAAGAGAGCTTTAAAATCAGATAGAGCTACAGCTCTTTTCGAAGTAATTGAAGAAATTATTGAAAGAGAAATTGAATATGGTTTCAGAGATAATGAATTCTTTAATCAGTTTGTAGAAACAAGAAATATTGCAGACGGAGACAGAACTGACTTCTGGACAGACGAAGACATCATTCTTAACGTTGCCAAGGTTTCAGGCGATCAACATTCTTATACAATTCAGAGACTTGCTGCTGGCTCAAGCTATACAGTACCTACAAGCAGATATGCTGTAAAAGTTGGTGGAGATATTAGACTCTTCCTTACAGGTAGAAAAGACTGGTCAGAACTTATTGATGCAGTTGCAAAGGCTTATGTACATAAAATTCAGAATGAACTTTATGCAGAATTTATGAACGCCGCTAATAAGCTTCCTGTTACAACTGGATTTACAGGCACAGGTACACTTGACAAGACAAAGAAAGAAGATTTTGATGAAATTATTTCTAATGTTGCAACAGTAAACAATGTATCATCTGTTGTTATTATGGGTACAAAAACAGCTCTTAAGAAGCTCAATGCTTTAGCAGGTGATGGTTCTGTTGATTGGATTGCTAATTCACAGAAAGAAGCAGTGGCAGCCACAGGTATTCTTGGTTCATATGAAGGAACACAGCTTCTTGAAATTCCTCAGAGATTTAAAGATAACAAACTCGCAGAGAAATTAATTGATTCAAATGTTCTTTTAATATTCCCTGTAATTGACTACAAGCCTGTTAAATTTATTGATGGCGGTGAGACTACTCTCGAAATAAGTGAGATTGGTGATACAGCAGATGATATGCAGACATACGAAGCTCAGAGACGTATGGGTGTTGCAACAATTATCACACGTCAGTTTGGTCAGTGGACATTAGAATAAAATTTAATTATATAAAAATTTATGGAGAGTGCGAAATACCACTCTCCTATTTTATTGGATAGAAAGGAAAATAAAATGGCGTATCAGAAAAAGACAGCAGTTCCTGTTGAAACAAAAGATGTGGAACAGGAAATTGTTGAAACAAAAATAAAAGAAGAACCTAAAATACGCAAGTATGAAAAGGAAGATGTTATTCCTTGCAGATCTTTTACTAATGGAAAACTTCTTGTCACAGGAGAAAAATCAGGAATTTTATATAGATGGGCTGATTATGGAGATATTGAAGAAGTAGAGTATCAAGATTTGGTATATATGATTCGATCACATAAAGCTTGCATAACAAGACCTCGTTTTATCATACAGGACGAAGAATTTCTTGCACAGTATCCTGATTTAAAAACCTTATATGATTCTCTTTATACACAGAAGGATTTAACAGATATTCTTAACCTTCCAGTTTACCAGATGAAATCTGCTATTGCAGAACTGCCTAATAGTGCTCGTGAGTCACTTAAAGGAATTGCTGCATCTATGATTATGAGTGGAAAATATGATTCTGTAAAAAAGATAACAGCACTTGATGAAATTTTTGAAACACATCTTTTACTTACACTTGCACAGAGATAATAAGGGAGGGTTAAAATGACGCTTCCATATGAAACGGTGTTTTCACGCACTAGAGGTCGTATTAACGATCCAAAAGAACTATCTTTAAATGAAAATGATTTGCTTGAGATTTATACAGAAAGATTACATAACGTAATAGGGAATCCAAGAGTACGTAGACTTTTTTCTTCACTTTTATTAGATGATGAAATTCAACAGATAAGTTTTGAATTAAATAATTCTGTTGATAAAGTATCGGATGAAGATTTTGTGGTAGACTTGATTATCCTTGGAATGACGATTGAATGGTTACAACCGCAAATTGATTCTATTCTTCATACATCAGTAATGATAGGAGGAAAAGAAGAAAAAAAGTTACTCGACAATCACAAAAATATGATTGAACGTCTTGATTCTATGAAGAAAGAATTACACAAAATGATACGTGATTACGGATATATGTATAATTCTTATATTAACACGGAGTCTTAATATGAGATACATATATGGTTCATTTTCTGGAAAGCAAATCAAAGAAGCAGCTCGTGCAATGCATAATGATATTCACAAGCTTTTACTTTACAAAGATCCTCAAGTCGAACAAATGATTTTTGAGGATGACAAAGCATTTTTTCATTTTTTTAAAAAAGTTATGTATAGGTTTAGTGGTACTGTGACTTTGTTTAATGATAATGGCTACATGGTATCTCTTATGTCTGTACTTCAAGGAGCTTATAATGAAGTTTTAAGTAGCAATTATGATTTTAATGTTTTCAGAACAGCAATTTTAGATGCTCATAGTTACATTAAGATTATGTTCGAAGGAGGTGATCCGATTGCCGAGTTTGAACGTTGCAAGAAGAGTAACAAACACGAAAACAAATTGTGCGAAAACAATCGGACAGATTCATAAAGAAAATGCAGATTTTGTTATGGGACAAACATGGCAACATGATCTTCAAAACAAAGTTGCTTACATTTATGATTATTTTCATGATGATTTTCTTACCAAGTATGATAAAGATGGTGTCACTCCCCTATTTAATTACACACTTAAAGATGGTATGAGTTACGAAAATACCAATAAAACGAAAGTTGATGTAAAGTTTATTGTAAAGTCTTATCAGTCTATGGATAAAAATCAAGTGGAATATTATCTACAGTTTAAGCCAAGCCAAAAATTTGAATTTGACGAAAATGATGACCTTTATTATTACGAAACAGATTTTAAAAAACGTTACGGAGCTACATTTCCTGTAGGTTTGTTTTGTGATCTACCTGATGATAGAGGAATATATCACAAATGGTTAATTTGTAGAGATGAACCTGCAAATCAGTTTCCCAAATTTTTAATTTTGCCAGTAAATTACGAACTTATGTGGATTGAGCAGAACGGTAAAGATAGAATTAAACGCCGTATGTGGTCTGTATTAAGACAACAGCAAAGTTACACCAGTGGTGTTTATGTAGATAGATACTTTGGACACACGGATAATCAAGATAAAATTTGGTTGCCCATGAATTCTATCACAGAAAACATCTGGTATACAAATGAAGATTCTAAAAATATGCGTGTTGTTGTAAGTGCTTTAATGAGGCATCCCTCCGTATGGAAGATTACAAAATGCGAATCAGCTTCCCCATTAGGCTTACAAAAACTTACTATTTACAGCAATTTCTTTAACGAACATACGGATTATGTAAATCTTAAAACTGGTGAAATGTATGCGGATTATTACAGTACAGATACTTCTGAAATTGATCCGTCTGAGCCACTTGTTCCAACTACACCCATATTTTCTATCACAGCTAAAGTTTCAGCTTCAACGCCAACAATTAAAGTTGGTGGCAGTTACAAATCTCTTACAGTGAATTTATTTGATAATTCTAATGAAGATATTACAATCAAATATTCTGACACAAAGTTTAGTTGGATTTGTAGTATAGATAACGAAGATTGGACAGATAAAGTGACATGGCGAGATGGTACAGAATTTAATCAGATAAAAATAAAGTTTCCTAATGATAGTTCCGTTATTGGGAAAATATTATCTATTAAATGTACAATTACTAAAGATGATTTGCCGATAGAATCCGAAGTAATGCAGTTTAATTTGATTGAGTAAGGTGGTGTTTTTAATGGAAGAAAAATTAATAACAAAAGATGATTTGCTGAATAAGCTTCGTATATATAGAAACGCCCCTGACGATGAAAATGTCCAATATAAACAAAAAATTAAAAAAGCATTACTGGCAAATCCTTGTTTATTATATGCGTTAAACGAAAAAAAACTTGAAACAGAACTGTTTAATAATGACGGTAATATTAATTGGGAATGGAACGAAGAAAAAAAAGAATTTGAATCTTTAGGTGAATGGGACAGATATTTTGGTGATAGCTCAAATATACGTCCTTTTTTATTTATTCCTGAAACCCAGACCGATGTTAAAAATTTTATTTGTTATCAGGTTAGTTTTAATGAAGTTCCAAAATATAACGACACATTAAAATATACAAATATTACCTTTAATATATTTGTACATGGTGATAATAGTATGGATAAATTGACAGGCATTCCACGTCATGATCTTATTGCTTCTATTATTAGAGATCGTTTTAATTGGTCTAATATATTTGGAATGCAGACTAAGTTAATATCCTCAAAAGAATCTGTAATGGATAATAATTATATTGTTCGTACTCTTGTGTTTGAAGTTATTGATACAAATGGAATTCATAAAACTCCTTATGGTGGAAAAACAATGATAGATAATTATTCTGTAAGAAGGTGATTTTATGGATTTATTAAATACATTAGATTTACTTCAGAATAAAATTATCGAGGATAAACCTTTTAAAAATAATAAACCAGAATATCATTTTGATAAGTTAAAAATGTTTTTTGGTCAGCCATATATTGTAAATAAAATTACTATCATACAACCAAGTATCGGTGATATTTTAAATTTTGGCGAAGATAATTTTTATAAGGCGTTATCTCCTTTTCTGTATAATTCAACTTCAATAAGATTGTTTCTTTGGGAAAATAAAATAGACTGGAACAAAGTAAGTGATATAGAGGTATTTTCGTATTTAATGCCAGCTATTGCAATTCCTTATAAAGATATTTTGGATTTAATTTTTGATGGAATAAATTTTTCAGATTTTCAATTACTACAGAAAAAAACTGAAGATGATTCAAAAAAAGAATTTTTGTTATACAGTAAATCTCAAGATATTTTACTTACTGAAAATGAATATACGGAAATAGCTGAATATTTACGAGAGTTGTTAAATATTCATCCAAAAGTTGAAAAGGTAAAAGGTAAATCAGCTAAGCAATGGACGATTCAAGAAGAAAAAATGAAATTAAAAGAAAATAAAAACAATGATTCATCGAATTTATTATCTTTAATCTCAACATGTACGAATTATTCTGGCTTTAAATATAAGCTTGAAGAATTGCGTGATGTTAGTATATATCAATTTATGGATGCGGTTAAACGTATCCAAAAATATGAAAACTCAATAGCTGCTTTACGTGGCTGTTATTCCGGTTTTGTAGATTCATCAAAGCTACCATCGGAATCATTAAATTTTATGGGCGATATATAATCGCTCTTTTTTATTGCAAAAAATCAAATAATTTAAAGGAGGAAACAATATGGCATTTAAATTAGGTGACGTAATCGTAGATAGACTTCAGTTTGGTTACGGTCAGAAAAAGAATGGTACACCTATGTATGCTTTAACACAGCTTACAGAGGCAAATATTGAAATTACAGCAGATTCAACAGACATTACAGACAAGGATGGCAACCTTGTATACAGAAAATATACAGGTAAGAAAGGTGAGGTTACAGCTACAAATGCGTTCCTTAACCTTGCAATTGTTGAAGCTCTTTCAGCAGTTGATGCAGAAATTGCAACAGAGGAGCATTCAATTGTTATGCCTATGCTTGAAATTGTTGACGCTGGTAAAACAATTGATATTTCTGGTTATGTTGATGGTTCTGTTAAAGTATGTGCTCTTTCACTTCAGAATTCAATGGGTAAGGAATATACACTTGGCACAGATGCAAACGAAACAGAATTTGCCATTAAAACTGAAACAAATGTAAGTACACTTACACCTCCCACAGATGCAGAAGAAGTAAGATATCTTGTTAAATTTGAGAAGAATGTTAAGAGTGGTGCTAAGATTACAAACTCTGGTGACAAGTTTGCAAAGGCTCATGAATTATTCTTCAAGGCACTTGTTGTTGATAAATGTGATACAGATGTCCTTCATGCAGCAATAATTCACATTCCTTCATTTATGCCCTCACCTGAATTTACACTTGCTCTTCAGGGTGGAGATTCACAGACAATGGATTACAAAGGAGCTATGATGGTTAATTCTTGCTCAACAGATCAGGAACTCTTCTCAATCTATTACATTGATGAGGAAGAAGAAGATATCTAATCTATTCTGAATGATAATTTAGGTGGCACTTAATTGTGTCACCTATTTATTTAAGGAGGAAATTTTTTTTGAGTAATAAATTAAGAACATGCATTTTATGCAAAGAAACATATTCATTTTGTCCAGTATGTAATCCTAAAGATGCTGAACTTGAACCTTGGCATTTTGCTTGGTGTTCGCAGAACTGTAAGGACATTTACGAGGTAACTTCTGGATTTGAAAATGGAAATATTTCCGCAGATGAAGCGAAACATAAATTAGATAACTTAGATTTATCCAAATACGAGAATTATGGAAAAAGCTATAAAATTACTATTGGTAAAATAAACGATGCTGTTAATAAAGAATCTATTAATGACGAAGTAAGTGTTATAGATAATAATGATGGTATTCTTGATAGTTCTTTGATAGAAGAGCCTATTGTTGAGAAAAAAGAAAGAAAGAAGAATTATTATAAGAAGTCGAAAGAGACTGATGATAATGTTGAAGAGTGATTTATTTGACCTATGAGGGGGTATGACATAAAACTTTTCAACATGTTGTATCCCCTATTTTTTACGATTTTTTGAGGAACATTATATGAAAATAAAAACAAATTTAACACCAAAGGATTACGAGTTAAAAGAAATCGTAAGGATTTGTAATGTTAAACAACAAATTTTTTATTTAACTTCTGGTGTGTATCCTATTGATGTCTATTCAAGTATTGATGAAAGAAACGACAGAAAAATTATTGTCATGATTTTTGAAAAAGATAAAACAAGAGAATTATATAAACGATGGTGTGATTATGACATCGAGTAAGGTTTAGATATGAATAGAAGTAAATTTAATGTAGATAAAGACAAAACAAAACGAACTTATAATGGAATAACTTTTGATTCTGTATTAGAAATGAAATATTACAGAGATGTTCTTTGCCCATTAGTGGAGAGTGGCGATGTGGTGAATTACGAATTACAAAAACCATATGAGTTACAACCAAAGTTCATACATGACGGAAAATCTGTTCAGCCAATTAAATACGTGGCTGATTTTTTTATTGTCTATAAAGACGGTCATGAAGAAGTTATTGACACCAAGGGATGCCCTGATAGTGTAGCAATTTTGAAAAAAAAGCTATTTTGGTATCATTATCCTACTGTAAATTATAAATGGATTACATGGGTAAAAAAGTTTGGTGGTTGGATCGAGTATGAAGAATACAAACGCCTTAAACGAGAAGAAAAAAAATCAGGAATGAAAGGAAAATAAAATTATGGAAGATAAAATTACAATTAAAAATTTTGTTGATGGATTTAAAAAATGCGAAACCGATTCTTCAGCAGAACGTTATATAAAGAAAAATTTAAAAGTAGTCCCCTATCTTTCTTTTATAACAAAAAAAACTCTTGCAGATAAATTAGTTGATATTTCTATATATGAATATGAAGATTATAACGATGTTGACGGAACAATTAAAAGAAGAAAAACTGGCAGAACTAAAGTAGATTCTGTAATTCAGTATTTATTATTTTGCAGAATGATTATTGAAAACTATACTAACTTAGAGATTGAAACAGATGGTTTTTTCGAGGAATACGATCTTTTAAACAGTTGTGGATTAATGGATACTATTATGCAGTCTATTCCTGAAAAAGAAATAACTGAATTTAAAACAATTATAGACATGACAAAATCTGATGCTATGATAAATAATTTTGATGTTCATAATTATATTTCAAATCAGATTGAAAGAATTGTAGCAGTTGCTTCTACTACATTAGAACCTGTTTTATACGAACTTATATCAAGCATCAGCAATATAGATGATGAAAAGATTGAGAAATTCGGTGAAATTATTAGTGATGGTCTGAAAGTAGTAAAGTGAGATAATTAAAAAGCCACGACTGAATTGTTGTGACATAATTTTCATTTCACTCACAATTCATTGATGAACAAAGTAATTACACCATAAAACGACAGAAAAAATAAATTAATTTATTAAACTGCTAATCAATTATAGGTTAGCAGTTTTTATTATACAAAAAAAGGAAGTGAAATAAATAATGGCTATACGAGCAACTGGATTAAAAATTAACGACAAAGAGCTAAAAAAGGCAGTTGATAATATTGTTGCTAAATCTGTGAATAGATATATTTCCGCAGGAGACAAAGCCCAAAAAGAAATTAGAAGGAAGTATACAATAAATTGGTTTTTTAATGAGTCCGACACAATGGTAGATTGTTTGGAATTTGAACATAAACTCACTCAAGGCGATGGTAAAGCCACTATTTATTTTACTTCGTATATTAACATGGAAAAATTTTCTGCTGCTACGAGAGCCAATGATAGTTCTATCTATGAATGGGCGGATAGATATCATGTTGGAATTAACCCTGCACAGTATTTATTAGATCTTCAATGGAATCAAGGTATTCACGGACTTCCGAAAGAATGGTCAAGACCCAACTATCGTTTCAGACAATCATGGAACGATGGTCAGCAGTATTGGTATAACCCTTACTATTCTCAAGGAATGTCTATGAGTAACTATGTAAAGTTTGGTTTTATCCGAGAATGGGAATCTACAGTTAATAAGTATTTAAAAAAATAATAGAGAGGTGATTTTGTGGCTGAGGTAGCTTCATTAGTAGCGAGTATTATTATAGATAAAAATGATGTATCGGTTCAAGCTCTTAAGGCAATTTCTTCTGCACAAAGAGATTTGGAGAATAATAAATTAGAAATTTTCTTTGATTTATCGGATGCAAGTCTTGCAAAAGAATTAAACAAAGTACAAAAGAAACTTTCTACTACTGATTATAAAATTAAAGTTGTAGCAGACGGAAAAGAACAGTTTGCAAAAGATTTAAAAGAATTTCAGAAAATAATTAAAGATTTTGCATCGGGTAAAGGTATTAATACGGGAATAGGAAAATCTTTAATTGATGAAAAGCAATTAAAATCAACAATAGAGCTTTTTTCTAACATTGAAAAACATTTATCTGATATAAAAAAAGTAATATCAGATGTTGGAGATGGAAACGAATTATCTCCCCTGCTTACAACAATTAAACAAGTTAGTGATTCTATATCTCAATTAAGTACAAAAACTCAAAATCTTGGATTTAATATGAATATAGATGTTGGCACAGATGGGGATTTAGATAGAAAATTACAAGCAAAAATTGCAAGTGCTTTGCAATCTTATCAGAATCTATTTAATCATATAAAAATGTCAGGTGCGGCTGGATCACTTACTGATAAATTTTTTGATTTTGATATAAATCAGTATGATAATTCTATGCAAAAACTTCAAGCTTATATAGATTTTATCAAGAACGCAAGAAAAGAAGCCAAATCATTGTATGGTGGACACGATATAATACGTGAAGGTACGGATAAAAGCTATTGGACTCAAGCTTCTTCAGCATTAGCACAAATTACGAAAGTTCAAAACGAAATAAAAAAAAGTACTAATGGCGGAACTGAAGCTGTAAATGACATTTTTGGCAAAACTGATTTGTCTGAAGTTATTGGTCAACTTTCCACTATTGTAAGTAAGCTTGGAGAAATTTCGACAGCAGTAAGTACATTACCGGATATTTTCAAGAATGGTTTAAATGTAAATACTTCAGTTGAAGAAATAATTAATCTTACAAACAAAGTTAAAGAGCTTGAAACTGAATTAGCGAATGTTAGAAATAACGATCTTACTTCTCCTCAGAAAACGAATATTTCATCGGCTTCTAATCAAAAGAAAGACGCATTTCCTGATTCTTCTACTGACATTAAATCTGAAACAAACGGTATTGAGAATGTGGAGAAAGCAACTAATGATGCTGCTCAAGCAAAGAAAGATTTTGCAACAGCCAATAAAGGAGTACAATCTTCTATTGATAGTTCGGAAAACCCTTTGAAACTTGAAGCTGAGTTAATGAATCAGATTGCCAAGTCTGCTCGTGAAGCTGCCGATGCAAAGAAAGAATTTGTCGAGGCAAATAAGCAAGTTAAAGAGTCATCTAATGATAGTAATTCTAATTTAGGTGGATCTTCAGAAGATTTTAAAAACCCCAAAAAGGCAAAAAAAAATAAATATTCTAAATATAAAAAAATTTCTGAAGATGAATTTTTCACCAATTCTAATGATTATATAACTGCGGCAAATAAGAAATTAACTGAAAATGATAATATAATTTTAGGTAACTCTGTTGATGCTAAACTTATAACTGATGGATTAGCAGAAGGTCTTGTGCAGGTCACAGCCAAAATAAAAGATGCTAATGGGGCTTGGAAAACTTTTTCGGCAAAAATAGATGCAGATGGAAATATTTTTGATGAAATTTTAAAACCTATAATTGAAAACATCAATCTATTGGAAGAAAAATTGGCTAATTTTGATCATGAAACTTCCCCTGCTCTTACATATCAACAAACTTTAGATGCAGCTCAACGAATTAAAAATAGTTTAAATCTTGGTGATGAATATACTATTAGTGTTGACAGCAATGAATTTGTTACAATTAATAAAAAGATATCTGATATTAATGGTGAAACAAAAACTTTAACACAAACATTTAAATCAGCACAGGACGCCATAGACAATTTCGGTAAAGCTACATCTAATTCTGCAGAAAAAACTAAAGTTGCTTTAAAAAAAGTAGAAAAGCAAAAAAAAGAAGTTGTTGAAACTGATACTGTCGCAACAGATAGTGACAAATCAGATGATATAAACTATCTAACCAAGCTTACAAAGTTATTAAATAATATAAAAAAATTAAGAAAAGATAATGAAGTTCTCCAAAAAGATCCTGTCAAAAACGCCCCTGTAATAAAAGCTAACAATGAAAATATTGAGGCTTTAAGAAAACAATATGCTTCTACTTTAGCTAATGCAAAAGCAAGTGGTAATTTTGATACAGAGGCTTTTGCAAGAGAAAAGGCTGAAATTGATAGTAATACTGAAGCTGTTTTAAAAAATGCAGCAGCACGTAGACAAGTTGCTCAAGCCCAAACTCAAGCAAAAGCTGACCAAAAAGATGTTACTGACACTGATTTTATTATAAAACAAACAGAGTCTTTAATGTCCAAATTTAATGCTTATAAAGCTACAAATACAAAATTGTTTGCATCAAGTAAACCCGAAGCTCAAAAATTAGTAACTCAGTTTGATGAGATGTATAACAGACTGATTATGATTAAAGAACAGGCTGATCGGGTTAAAAATGGTTTTGCTGATAGTTTTGATGGAAAATCCATCAGAGAAGCAAGAAAGGATATTCAAGATCTTTCTGGTGAATTTAGAAATTTCTCAAATGATGTTAAAACAGCAGGATATAATTCTAAAACATTAGGTGATACGTTAAAAACCACATTTAAAAACTTAGCTCAATATTTTGTTGGTGCAAACGCATTACAAAATATTCAGCGTGGATTTACTGAGGTTTATAATGCGGCGAAAGAATATAACGAGTCTGTTGTAAACTTACAGATAGCTTCTGGTGAGAATGAAGATTATGTTAACTCGCTAATGAAAACCTATAATGGTATGGCAAAAACTTTAGGTGCTACTACAAAAGAAGTTGCGGAAAGTGCCGATAGCTGGTTAAGACAGGGTTACTCGCTTGAAGACACTAATAATCTTATAACAGCCAGTATGGTACAGTCTAAAGTTGGTCAACTTGATTCTGCCGAATCAACTCAGTATCTTACAAGTGCCTTAAAAGGTTATAAGCTTGAAGCTTCTGATGCCATGAATGTTGTAGATAAAATGTCTGCGGTTGACCTTCAGGTTGCTGTATCTCTTGGTGGTCTTGCTGAAGCTATGGCAGAAACTGCAAACTCTGCACGAACAATGGGTATTTCAATGGATCAGTTATTGGGATATGCTGCTGTTGTAGGTGAAACAACACAGGATAGCATGAGTTCTGTCGGTAATGCCTTTAAACGTATATTCTCACGTATGGGTAATGTTAAGGCTGGCAAATTCATTTCTGATGACGGTGAAGATTTATCAGATGTAGAAAAAGTTCTTAAGAAATTTAATATTAAACTGCGTGATAGTAAGGATGAATTTAGAAACTTTGGTGATGTAATTGACGAAGTTGCAAGTAGATGGAATACATTTACTTCAGTAGAACAGAGAGCTATTGTGACTGCAATGGCAGGTGCAGCTCAGTCTGAAAAATTACTCGTTCTTTTCGAAAACTATCCTAATGCTTTAAAATATGCTGAAACTGCTGCTAATGCTTCTGGTACAGCAATGGAAAAATTTGGCGCATATGAAGAAGGCGTTGAAGCAAAAACAAAAGAAGTAAAAGCTGCTTTTGAAGGTTTGTCAAATTCACTTCTTGATAGTGATGCAATAAAGGTTGTATTAGAAGGTCTGACAAAGCTGATTGAAGCTTTAGATTTTCTTGTAGAAAAAGTTGGAACACTTGGCAGTATAGGAACAATTATTTCTGGTGTTGCTGGTGCTAAAGGTTATGGGCTAACGTATAGTTACAAGTCATGGTTACAAACCCCCTACTATGCATAATAGTGGGTGTTCTACAAGATGGTCGTTCATCAAGTAGACATAATCCTTGGAGAAATCCTAAATATGTCGAATATCGGAGGAAGCCGTAAGCCTATTTATAGGTATTGATGACACTGCAATAAAAGCTCCATGTGGGTGTGTCACAACTAAGTATCATAGATTATTGATACGAAAATGGTAGTTCCGACACGGTATAAATGTTAATTGAAAGTGTGATTTCAAGATGTTATATCGTGCGAGAGGCTGACAAGATACGGTCTATTTTTATAGATTGCAACATACAGTCCGTTACTGTGGCGAAAGGCTGCAAGAAGCGAACAGGGAAACGAACTTAGAGTATTACTCTACTGCCCTGCTTAGTACATATCACACAAGCCTATAATAACTTGGGAATGTTATAGGTTATAAAAGGTTATAAAATAAAATATGATTTTGTCGAAAGTTAAATTAATTAAAAATTTTTCCATATGGCTAATACATAACCCATTGTATGTAGTAATATATGTATAAATAATTCTTTTAGATGTAACACATCATATTATTGGTGATGCATATGAAAAACAATCTTAAAAGAATTAGAGAAGAACGGAAAATATCTTTGCGTGAATTGGAAAGAAAAGCAAAAGTAAATAAAACAAGTATCAGTTTGATAGAAGATGGATATTCAGATCCAAGATTTAGTACTGTTATTAAAATTTGCAAAGCTTTAAATTTACGAATAGAAGACATTTTCCCATACTAAATTATTATACACAATAAGGGGTGTAATTATGAAAGATTATATTAAGTTACTTGTTATTAAATGTGACACATATTATTCGGATATTTTAAAAGAATATAATTTGTCATCGAAAGAAGATGCTGAAAAAATTATCCGAAAGTATTCGAAACGGAATAATATTGTCTGTTTGTTAATAGACATGTGTAAAGAAGTGGGTATCGCCCCACTTTTTTATTGTCATTAGCTCTTATGGGTTAACGCTATTATAGCAACAATTATAAGTGCAGCAACCAACAAAACTGGATTCATTAGTAGAACAGCTACTATAACAATCATTGCTATAACTCCTACAATTTTTCCTATTATTTGCATACCAGAAAAATCGCCGTGACTTGCTGCGGCGATTGCTAAAATAATAAAAATTATAATAGCGGTAAATAATCCCATTATTTTATCACTCTTTCTAAAATATTAGGCTCACACTTTGGTACGTACTGCAATACTATGTATGAGTTATTTTTAAGTAAAAATATTTAACTACGGATTGAAAGGAAAAATAAAATGTACGAAAATATTAAAGAAATGAATGAAAGTATTAAAGAAATAATTAAAAAACAAACTGAAAACGAAAATTTTGAAAAAGAGGTTATTTCCCCATTGTCAGATAAAATAATTTCAGAAATAACCTCAAATAATTTAACATACAATCAGGCTTTTGGTTTACTTAGAATTGTTGAAAATAAGATTAAGAATCTTATTGTTCGTTCTGAATAATCTCCTCTAAAAGATTCTTAATCGAATCAAGTTTGTTGTTAATTTCAAAGGAGTATGAGTGATCGTCCCCGGTATTGTCACTTATACTTTTTAAGTATTTTTCAGTGTCTTTATTTACAACCGAAAGTCCGTTAACAAAAGATATAATTGACTCGACAGATTTAAGTAACATACAATTTTGAGAATTATTTTCTTCAAAACAATTATTATTCATAATACAATCGTTATTACAGCTACCATTAGTAAATGGACAATATAATTTTTTCATATGTATTCCTCCCTGTATGAATACTTATAATAATAAAATCGAGGTGAAAATCATTTGATAGATAAAATAAATTCACAATCAAAAAAATTAACACATAATGAAATTTTTCCTGATATAGATAAAATTGTAGAATATCAGAAACTACTCGCCAGATTCAATCATTCGGAAGAAACTGAATCTGACGAATTCATAATTAGTGAAGCCTTAAAGATGTATTCTGAACTTGAGTGGGATGAATACGATTTAAAAATTCGTCTTTTGGAATTATTAAAAGATAGACATTTTTAATGTAATTCAACACAATCTTTTTCAATTATCATATCACAATTAAGTTTGACACAATCATTATGTTGAATAAATCCTCGTACAGCATTATCATTCCCTTCTTCAAATTTCTTTTTAAAGGTAACAGTAAATAGATTTGTTGATAATACAAAAGAATATGAATGTGAATATTTGCCACCACTAATTGAGTGATATGAATACATAATAATATAATCTAAATTCTTCTGCTTCGCCATATTTACCATTTGAGTGAATATGCTGAAATCTGTTGTATACATTATAGTCTCTCCTTTATATTTGTTAGGAATATTTTATCATTATTTAAATGAAACGAGTAGTCGGAATATCATCTTTTGGTTTATTGCTTAAGTTTTCTTCCATTTCGTTAAAATCTAAACCATATCTTCTTTCAAGTGTGTTGAGAATATTATATATTCCCTTGCCAATAAATAAATGATTAGATCCGAACACATACTTCATTGTATGAATTTCTGATGGAGAAATTTCTGATATCATATAACGATATGTTCTCATATTTTCGTTTTGATAAACTTTTACTGGATATCTATATCCACGACCTTCTACTCCCGTATATCCATCATATGAATTTGGATTATAGCATTCTCTTCCAATCTCGTACTCAAGCCGAGCTATGAGAGATGCAATATTTTGTGTGTTTTTCATAACCAAATCTCCTTTTATAGATTAATGTGTTTTGTATTACACCCTTCTCACTTCTTTGGTTTCCAAGTATAACCACAGTTACCACATCTGTTAACCGTTTGACTTGCTCCTATAAATCCCCATGCCCAGTTTGCACCTCTCGCTCCTGTAGTGATAGCTGTAGAACCGCATTTGGGGCATTTGGGAGTTGTGTCAATTTCTTTTTTAATCATCTTTGTTTTTTCTATGTTTGCTTTCATCATATTGATTTTAGCTGTATATTCTATTAAATCTTTTTGATGTAAATCAATCATCATATTAAATATGTCTTTGTTGAAATCGCTAAAATCTCTTATTGTAATAGCATCATCAAAAGAGATTCCTGTGTCAATTAATTTAGTTCCACAATACGGACAGGTATCTGTAAATGGTGGATCTAAACTTAATCCTAAATAACCTTTTGCGAATTCTTTTAATTTTTCACTATGATTCGGATTTAACTTAGAGGCAGTTTTACTAAATTCCTCTAAATTGCCACCTGTTTCGTAGCAGTGTGGACATTTAAATATTTTTCCATGACGTGCAAATTTGTATGTGATATCATCCATAATATTCCCTCCTAATTTAGGTTATTTAACTCAAGTGATTAACTAAAATATACCATTTTATAACAACGTTGTCAATCATGGCGAAAATGGTTGGAGTACAATATTTAGCTCATTCTTTAAAAAACTGACAGAAAATCAAAGTAATTTTCTTGAAGCCTTACAAGGAAAAATTTTTAATAATGAAGGTGAAATATTAGAATTTGCAAAAGATTTTGAACTCGCAGATGGTGAATTAACAAAGTTTACTAATACTTGTGATTATTCTAAGGATGTAGCAGAACAATATGCTTCATTTATTGGTGCTTCATCCGACAAATTCGCTAAATTTGGCAAAGCAGCATTAGATGCAGCTAAAAACATAGGTATTATGCTTGCAGTTAATTTAGCTATTAAAGCAGGTATGTGGGTTTGGGATAAACTGAATGTTACTCTTGAAGAACAGCAAGAGATAGTTGACAATCTTTCATCCGAAATATCATCTCTTGAAGAAGAAGAGAAAAAGCTTCTTGCTCTTCGTGATGAAGGTGGATTAACTGAAGCGGAACAATCTCGTTTAGATTATTTACAACAAAGACTTGAACTTGATCAAAAGATTTATGAGCAGGAACAAAAGAAATTAGCCGAGAACGAACTGTATGGTAGAGGCGGTCTTTTAAACGAAGGTGTAATTAGTAGTAAATCTGGAAGTAGCAAGGTCGGTAAAAGTGCTCAAAAATATGGAAATACTATGTTTCATATCGAAAGAGTAGAAAAACAGTTAGATACTTATACCAAAGCTGCCCAAGAAATGGCAGATGCAGGTAATACGTTTGCTGCTAATCTTTATAAAAACGACATAGATAAGTCCAAACAAAAACTTCAAGATTATAATTCTACCCTTCTTGAAACTGAGAAAGAATATCTTGAATATGCAGATACGATTAAAAAGTATCTTGATGCTGGTGTCTATGACGATGATCAAGAAGAAAAGACTAAGATGGAACAATTATATCAAGATTATCTTGATATGGCTAATAAAATTGAGAACGATGTTGTAACTGTAAATATAAAAATTGGTGAGATAGATACTAACGATTATAAGAATCGAATTAAACAATTCTTTTCAGACAAAAAAGGTTCTGTTACTTACACATCTCAATATGAAGCATATTTTAACAGTCTTTCAGAAGATGAATTACGTACTGTTAGTATGGGCATTGATAACGATACAATAAAAAGCTATCAAGACGCAAAGAACGCAGTTGACGAGTACCGTAAATCTCTTGAAAAAGCCAAAGAAGCTGGAGAAGATGTAGCAAACGTGTTAGGCGGTACTTTAGAATCGGTAAAAACCGCCTTTGAATCGGCAAATTCAAGTGTTGATTGGACATCTTTATCTGATTATTTAGAAAAGGCAAAAAAATTATTTGATGGTGGTTTTATTGGTACTGATGACTTTCAATCGGTTGCACAATGGATGAATCCTCAAAAAATAGATACTTCTGCCTATACCATTCCTGCAAATGCATATGCTGATGCTTGGAAGAAAAATTACGAGAAAGTATCAAGATGGTTTAATTCAGAAGATCAAACTGCTTCTATGTGGAACTTCTGGAATGATTTGAAAAAAGTAGATCCTACTCTTGTGGACATCGACAAAAGTACTGGAAATATTAAAACACATTTTAAAAGTACTCAGGAAGTAGCTGACAAGTTAGGTACAAGTGTTGAGGTTGTCAGTGCGGTTTTAAAGTCAATGTCGGATTATGGCTTTGTGTTTGATGATGTAGAGGATACATATCAAACAATAGAGAAAATTAAAGATGAAATATCTTCTTTAAGAGATGTTTATGATGACCTTCAGGATGGCACAAGAAAAGAAAAACTCGGAAAATTAATTGAAAATTGGGATAAGCAGGTTGCAGGATTTAATGATGACATGTCAGCCTTAACTGAAGGATTTGACATTCCAATTAAATTTGAATATAACTTACAGCAGTTATATGATCAAATTGATAAAATAAAAACAAAAATGAAGTTTGGTAACGAAAATAAAGAGGATTATTCTTCTTTGCTCTCGTACAATGATCAAGCCATTAAAATGCTTGAAGACCAAACTAATATAGATACAATAGCAAATGATTATGTCTCTGCTCTTCAATCTGGTATAGACGAAGCAACGGACGAAATGCAATCAAGAGTTACTTCTGGAACTGCAAGTGACGATGAAATAATGCAGATGCAGAAGAAGATTGAAGCAAAACAAACTGAGTATCTTGAACTTTTAGATGAGTTTAATAATTGGCTTGACGGAAAGAATATTGATATATCAAGTGCTTCTGATGATGATTTTGTAGAATATTGGAATGAGTTTTTCTCAACTCCTCACACTTTAACTATAGATACTAAAATTAATAATGCTGACAGTCTTCAGTCTCTTATGAACAAAATTAGTATTATGGCTGCTGGAACTGTTATTACTTTTACAGCAAATGTTGACGGTGTTGAACAAACTATAGAAGCAGTAAAGCAACAAGATGGAAGTGTTGTTTTTACAGCAAATGTTGACGGTGTAGAAACTCAACTTGATTATGTTAAAACAGATCAAAATGGTGTAATAACATTTACGGCTGATCCAAAACAAGCTGAAAATATATTAACCAAGTTCGAATCAAAAGTTAATAATTCAAATCCTACTGTTAAAGTTGGTGCTAACACATCAAGCGCTGTAACTGCAACAAACAATACCATAGATAGTATTTCCAATTCGAGTGCTGTTATTAGTGTAGGTGGAAATTTTGATTCGTTAAAAAGTACATGGAATAATATTGCTTCAAAAATAAATGCTACTGGCGGTCATCTACCTTTATTTTCTTTAGGTGGTAATAGCAAGGTTAGATATGCGGGAACTAAATACGAGGGGATGTCAAGTTCTGAAATAGCTAGAAGTATGGGATCAAGTTTAAAAAGCAAGGTTAATATTTCAACCTCAAATAAAACAACTAAGAAAACCTCTGGTTCTACAACGGCTACCACGGGTGTTGGAAATATTAATGGTAATCTTATATCTAATACTTCAAAAGATTCTGGAAATTCTTCCGGTTCTGGCGGCGGAGGCGGCGGTGGCGGCTCTGAAACCGAAGCTTATCAAGCAGAAATAGATGCACTTCGTAACTTTACCGAAGCCTATGAAGATGCGAAAGCTAAACGTGAAGCTATAGACAAAAAATATGATAATGCTAAGACAAATGAAGAAAAAATTGCTCTTATGAAAGACCGCATTACGGCAATGGAAGAAGAGCAAAAGGCAATCGAAGCATTAAACGAAGCAAGAGATAAGGAAATTCAGAAAAATGTTGCAGAGTTAAAAGCAAAGAATTTTGATGTTAGTTATGACCCTTATACGGACAAGCTTCATATTAGTAATTTAGAACATCTTAATGAACTTAAAGGTAAAGACCAAGAAGATACTAATGAGCTTATTCATTATTATGAAGATTTAATCAACAAGACTGAGGAAATGGCTGATGCCAATAAAGATTTGGCTGTTACTTGGCAAGATAATAATTATACCCTTGAACAATATAATGATGATTTACAGTCATTAAAAGAACAGATATATGATGATAAAATCACTGATATTGAGTTTAAGATAAGTGTTGCTAAAGAATTAAATAATACCGAAGATCAGATTAAGCTTTTTGGTGAGGAAATTACTACAACATTAAAAGAGCTTAATGATGCTTACGCACAAGGACTTGATAATACATCTGAGAAAGTTCAAAAGCTTATTAAGCAATTAATGGATGCATCTAATGGTATAAAGGAAGCTCGTAAACAACTACTTGAGGATAAAAGAGATAAATACGATTCTGCTAAAAATGCTGTAATTAAAGTTATAGAGAATAATATAGAAGCTCTTGAGAAACAAAAAGAAGAACTTCAGGCAATTAATGATGAGCAAGACCGTGCCTTAAAATTAGCACAGTTAAAAGAAGCTTTATCAAAAGCCAAACAAAATAAAGTTGTACATATTTACCGTAAAGGAATTGGTTGGACTTACGAAGCCGATGAAGATGATATTAAGCAAAAAGAACAAGACCTCGCAGACTTTGAAAATGAACAGCGTATCAATGACATTGAAAAACAAATTGATGCCCTTAACGATTACAAAGATATGTGGGATAAAATCACTGACAAATGGCAGGAGGCTGCTGATAAGTTAAAAGCTTCTAATATTTTTGGTAGTGATTGGGAAGAACGTGTAAACGATTGTACTCTTGATGTCGAAGATTTCGGTGATAAATATTACAATGTTTGTGAAGATATTGAAAAAATAACAAAGCAGACAGCACAGGATATTCTTAATGAATATGAAGATTTATTTGGCAGAATAGCTAATCTTATAAGAGTAAATCATCCTGAAACTACAACTAAAGATGTTACATATTATTATGCCAATAAAGACGGCACAGCTCCTGCTGGTGCAAAAGTTGGTGATAGAATATTAACAGGTGGTGGTGTTTATGAGATAGTAGACCCTTCTCGTAAAGACGAAGCTGGTGTATATCAAAGTACAATCACTGGTCTTTATTCGAAAAAAGTTGAAGATTTAATAACTAAAATTGATGATAATAATGCTGGACAATATGCTTATACTGGTACTATTGAGGTATTAAATGACAATGTTTTAGTTACGAAGAAAAGCATTGATCAATCAAACACTAATACTTCAAAAAATACCACTGGCTTAAATACTAATACTTCCGCAGTATCTACCAATTCTTCGTATGTTGATGATGCAACCGACTCGGTTGATAATCTCAATATAACAATGCAAGGTTTACCTGATGATATCAAAGATGCTGTATCAAGCGGTGTTGCAGAAAGTATTGCAAAAGGAACACAAAATGGTGGTAACATTAATGCTGATGGTACTCGTCTTCCGGGAGTATCCTATGATGGCAATGATAATCCAATCCTTATAGACGAAGACACGTTCAAAAAAGGTCTTGAACAGCTTAAGGAAACTGTTGGTGAAGATAGCGATGCTTACAAGTCTGCAAGAGATTATTATCTTAGCTTTTTTGGTGAAAAAGGTGAAAAAGTTTCTGGTGTAAATGCTAATAAAAACGCTGGCTATAATAGTGGCAAGAAGTATGATAATTTTGAAGATTTCTTTAAATCTTACAATACTTCTTATATTGGTAATGGTTTTTATCAATTTAACGATATACATGGACACACTACTGCTGCAAATAAAGATTGGTTTAAGAATAGCTATATTACAGGTAGTCCTTCTGGTTATACTGACAGACAACACGCTCAAAGCACTCTTAATAAAATGATTGAATTGGGAGTTCTTGATGAATGGCTTAATGACCCTAATAGTAGAGAATATACTAAACACCTATTAGATTTGGTCAACACTGGAAGCAATGGCGATAAAAAAGCAACTATTAAAGCTCGTGAAGATGCTGAGAGAGTTTATAGAGAGATACTGAATGCCAAAAATGGAAATAGCGAATCATCTGTTGGTTCTTATGATGCTTCTGGAAAAAAAGTAACAAGTCTTAGCTATGATAGGGATCATAATTTAGTTAAAACTGGATATAGTGATACTGCCCTTGATTTCTCGGATATAGTAGATAATATCACAGAAATTCCTAATGCTGAGGATATTTATAATAGCGATGTCTTTAATAAAATTTATGATAAAATTGTCAATGACCCTAATTACGAACCTGGTAGTAATGTAGATGCTAATCGAGCTTATAGATCTGACTATAATAAACAGTATAATGACCTTAAGATTTCTGCCGATAGACAAGATAAAAACATTAAATCCAATTCTGATAAACTAAAAGAAAACTCTGATGCTATGGGTATTTTGAATGATACTTTTGGCGAAGGAGCTTACGATTTAAAAGAAGGACTTAATGGTGTAGTTGAAGTTGTAGATAAAGCAACCAACACTCTAGTAGGAACAATCAATACTAAAAACGGAGAAATATATAGAGGTGGCTCGTCTGGTGGCGGCTCTAATGGTGGTGGAAACAAAAGGGGCGACTTTTCTTCAGATGGAACATACAGAGATAGTTATAGTCAATCTGATAAAGATGCCATTAAAAAAGCACAGGATGCCTATAAAGAAGCTGAAGCAAGAGGCGACAAAGAAGGAATGCACCAATACCACCAACAAGCAGAATCTATTAGAAATAAATATGGTGATTCATCTAATAGTTCAGGTATAATTGGTGGTTCGACCAATGTAACTGTTAATGTAACAACAGACTCAAAAGGTAATACAAAGTCAGAAACTAAGAGCAGTTCGGGTAGTACAACAAGTGTAACTGTTACACGACATGCAAAAGGTACGGACAAAATTAAAATTCCCCATCATGCAATAGTAGATGATGCAGGCAAAGAGCTTATTTTACGTAATACAACACAAGGTCGAAAGACATACTTAGAGTATGGAGATCAAGTATTCCCTCATGACGAATCGCAAGCCATTTTAAAGACTTATGATAAAATGAAAAATGGCTCTAACATACCTGATGATTTAATTCCTGTCGAAATACCTGATATATTTAAGAGCAGTACTGTACAAAGTGACGTTTTTGCCAATGTATATTCTGATATGTTTACTGGTGTTAACACTCTTGTTAAGAGTCTTGATAATGTAAGTAGACCTCAAACAAGCAATATTGTATATAGATATAACTTTGATAAATTAGTACTTCCTAACGTTTCAAATGGAGAAGAACTTATTAGTCAATTAAAAACTCTTAGTTCTGACGCTTTACAGCGTACTTATAGGAGATAATAATTAGAATAGGTTAACCACCCTATCCTATTATAACTTAATATATTTCAATATTTTTTTGTATAAGGTATTGATTTTATATAATTAATTTAATATAATTACTTATATAAAAAGAAGACGTTCAATAAGTAGTCGCCTTCGATGAAAATCTAATACGTGTTACTTTAAATAATCACCTATTGCGAGTAGGTGATTATTTCTTTATAGCAAGAACAAGTTTCGTCAATGAGTCAACTACACTTTGTATCTTTGGAGCTAAGATAAAAATCATAGCACACACTACAATGAAATTAAACATATACATCACTCCTTCGCTGAAATCTCAACGAAATACTACGATGTACACTCAGCCTCCTTTCCCATAATAATTCGTTGGAATCGAAGGCAACCACCTGTTTTCTGCTCAAAAGCATGAACGTCTCTGCAATTAATTATATAGTAAAGTCATATTTTGTCAAATAATTTTTAAAGACAGTATGTTTTGTACGAACATATTGTCTTTTTTTAGTTGGTGAAGAAAAATGTTAAACGAAAAAACTAACATAAATATAAAGAAAGAAATATTAGATGCTATTGAAATTATGGTCAATAACACCGTAAAAAATTTACCATTTGATATTACAAGACAGGCAAGAGTAATATCTGTAAATAGAGATACTGTTACCATTATGCTTGATGGAACAAAATATGAAATTAAATCTAATATTTCCTGTAAAGTCAACGATACAGTTGACGTTTTAATCAAGCAAAATAATATGAATAATATTACCCTGCTTCCAAAATCTTCATCATCTGTTCATGTATCATCAAAAGAACCCACATCTTCTGATGGGAATGATGGTGATATTTGGATTGTGTATTCGGAATAAAAATGAAAGGATGGTGAAGAAAATTAAGTGTTAAGTCCTATTTTATATGCAATAGATAACTTTGATGTTTCTAAAGGTACAACAGTAAAGTTTTATTACACAGGAGAACAAGTTTTTGCAAGCAGACTTACTATAAAAGATAATGAAACATTAAAAACAGTATACCAAGAAAAAGTTGTTTCGATGCAATTATATCACCCTGTTGCTGCTGAGTTTACATCTGAAAAAATGGTCAATGGTAAAACTTATGTAGCAACTCTTACTGTTTTTGATAAGAATGACAATGAATCTCCTGTAAGCAATTCCGTTCTTTTTACCTGTTATTCCACTCCTATTTTTAAATTTTCGAATGTAAACGATGGAGATATTATTAGCGATGCCTCCTACCCTTTTAAACTTTCTTATTCGCAAAAAGAGAATATTGCATTGTCTCAATATATCGTTACTTTATATGATTATGGACACAATCAAGTTTGGTCAAGTGGGGCTATTTACAACGATGCTTCTTTAAGCGTAACAATTGGTGGTCTTACTGATAATGCAAATTATTATGTAAGAGCAACTGGCAACACAGCGGCAAACATAGAAGTAGACACTGGATACATAGGGTTTTCTGTAAATATAGTTAACCCCAATACGTTTCTTGTTCTTTCTCTCGAAAATGTTGCAGACGAATCGAGCGTAAAGGTTACAACAAATATTGTAATCGTAGAAGGTCGCTCAGAAGGAAATATTTCTTATATTGACAACGCTGCTGTTGACATGAGAAATGGTGGTAAAGTGATTTTTGACGATGGTTTTTCGTTAAAAAAAAATACTTTTACAATTGGAGGTATTTGGAGAAATATAGAAGATTATTCTACATTTCTTGAGATATCAAACGGTGTAGATTCTATTAAATTAACATGGAATAAAGGGAACTTTGGTGATGGAGAAGTATATTATGCTGAATTAACAGCAAATACTAAAATTAACAGTTCGTTTACTCTTACATATATAATACAAAGTAATCATATAACGCTTGCTTCAACAGACAGTTGTGTACTAATAGCTATTCAAAAAATAGATGGGTTGTTTAACTTAAATATTAAAGATCTTGGGGAGGTGGCGTTCACATGATGTTTTTTGGTTCAGGCATATTAGGATATAGTCACAGTGCAGACCCTACCCTTGTAAATATTAATAACTCAAACAGTGTAACCTTAGAAAATTCTGTATGTGATGAAATTTACACTTCTTTAGATATAGAGAACTATAATTCGACAACTAAACCAGAATGGTCGTCTAATACAATCTTTTATGCAAAATTTCATGGTAACTTATTCGCTGGTAATGTTGAATATACACTTAGTACTCTTTCTGCTTTGCGTGTTAAACGTAGACCAATGGGTTCATACAAATGGATTACTTTACACGAATTGACAGGTATTAAAAAAGTTGAAGATGTTCGTATAGAATTTAAAGATATTACTCCCCTTATGCAAGAATATGAGTATGCTCTTGTTCCCGTTATTAATAACGTAGAGGGCGAATATACTATTGAAAGCATCAAGCCTGATTTCAGAGGTGTGTTTATTGTTGGACAGGATAAAATATTCCATACCGTTTTGAATATCAATTCGTGTGGTGAGATACTTCCTCAGAGAAACTTTGCATCAGCAACTGCTACACCATTAGACAGTAAATATCCGTATGTGTTCTATAATGGCATAAACAACTATGATTCAGGCACACTTGCTGCAACATATGCTCCATTTGATAAAGAGAATTGTGAATGGGATTTTGAAAATGCTTGCAAGTACAGAAATGAACTTAAGGATATGCTCACAGATGGTAGACCCAAGATTATCAAATATGATGATGGTTGTGGTTGGCTTGTAGCTGTTGTAAATAACTCCATTACTGAGAATGCAAACGGTAGTAAATATAATGTAGTAACAAGTTTTGATTGGACAGAAATAGGTAATTTGGAAAGCAGTAATGACTTATATTTCTCAGGCTTTGCAAACTGTAATGTAGAGGGGAGCTGATTAAATGTACTTCCCTACTCAAAATGATATTAATTTAATGAAACAGCGTCAGAATACTATTGCCGTAACTGTCAGAGTGTTGGACAGGCAATTTGTTCCACTCGGAGAAGTTGAAGGCGAAGTTACTTCTGACAACTTTTCGTTTGATGTCGATTCAGATGTTAGAAAATCAGCAACCATAACTTTTGTTGTAAAAAATAATTCTATAAATATTGGTGAGGATAAAAAGCTTTGGATTAATAGATATATTCAAATTATATTAAAAAAGAAAGAAATCCGTACAGGCAATTACATTGAATATAACAGAGGTATCTATGTGTTACAGGATTACACTCTCACCTATTCTGCGTCAGATTATTCTATATCTTTGAAATGTGCTGATATGGTATGTCTATATAATGGTAATATTGCAGGAGCTTTAAAAGGTCAGGTTACAAGAATCTTAAAAAGTGAATTGGACAAAAATGAAGATGGCGTTGCGACTATAAGAAACGCAATGCTTAAAGTTATGGAATGGGCTGGAATTGTAAAATATAAAATCGGTGCTATGAACAAAGAGTTTCCATATGAACGACTGGAATATTCCTCGTCTCAAACATGGTGGGATATGGTGGTCGAACTTAGAGACTTGTACCCCGGTTGGGAAGCATTCTTTGATATTGATGGAACATTCGTATGTCAACCTATTCCTACTGCAAAAGATGATATTGTCGTTTTAGATAGTAGTTTTTGGAAATCCATAATAATAGATGAGAGTATCACTTGTGACCTTTTCTCTATTAAAAACGCCACAAAGGTTTGGGGAAAGTGTCTTGAATGTGATCGTTTTTCTAACAGTGTTACATACGATGCTGATACAAACACTTATACTGCTAATTTTTCTGCCCTTCCCATTGAAACTGATGGAACAATTTCTACTGGTACTGTTCTTGCTATCGAGGAAATTCCTGCTACAAATAAAGAAAATCCTAAATTAAAGATAACAAATACTGTTTCAGACGAAACTACCACTGTTGGTACTTACAATATTTTAAACGATAGTGGTAACGGATTGGCTGCGGAAAAGATTACAAAAAACAGTACTTATGTATTTAAATATAGACGTAGACAGATTTATTTGCAAGGACAGTGGCAAATAGTTGCAGTTTGTTATCTTGTAGCAAGCGAACCTTCTGATGAAGTCAAAAAAGCCGATGCGGAAAGAGAAGGTACAAAGAATATTTATTATACCGTTAATCCCGACTCTCCATTTTGTAGAGAATATATAGATGAACGTATGCAAGTTTTATCTTCGGGAGATTGCGACAAGATATATTCTGACGAAAAAGCTATTGAACATGCGGAATATGAGAATTGGCAGTCAGCAAGACAAACATATTCTTTAAATCTTAACTCTATATTTGTGCCGTTTATATGTGGAAACGAAAAAGTTGAATATACATTAAAATCTACAGGTGAAACAAAAAACTGGATAATAAAATCTATGAGTGGTTCATGGATGAGTGGAACAATGTCTTTATCATTATCAGAGTTCTACCCTCTTTATCCGTTTATTGTTAAAGAAGATAAATAATCAAGACAGAAAGGACTAATTGTTAAGCAGTCTAATATATAGATAAAAGTGTAAATAAGTGGACAAGTGTATATTACATTTCTTATTTATACTTGCTTAATGATAGGTTTCAAGCCTTAGTGACTGCTACTATCGAAAGATATGTTGCAGATACGAACTACGTTAGAGAAAAGGTTAAAAACACACCTTCAGATGTGCCCGTCAGTCTGAAGCTCTGTGAGTGCCAATCAAGAAACTGTGCTAATGTCCTGCATAGATAACAGAGAAACACATATACCCTCTCCGACATTGGCAAGACGAAAATTACTCCGAAAGGAAGGTATCCAGAGATGGAAAATAAAATTGAATATTGTTTTGTTATTGATAAAAATAATAGACCATTAGCACCGACAAAAGTTAATAAAGGTTGGTACTTAATTAGAAAAGGTAGAGCTAAATTAAAAAGCAAGTATCCTATGGTGATACAATTAGAAAAAGAAGTTGAGTTTGATAAAGACGATGAAAGTCATATGGCTTGTGGTATAGATGACGGTTCTGCTCATGTTGGTCTTGCTATTGTTCAGAAATGTCCTACCAAAAACAAAGTGGTTTTTAAAGGAACGATTGAGCAACGCCAAGATGTAAAGCATCTCATGGATGTAAGACGTGGATATAGACGTTATCACCGTTATCATAAAAGATACAGACAGGCAAGATTTAATAACCGTTCATTTTCTAAAAGAACTTGTAGATTAGCACCAAGCATCAAACAAAAGAAAGATGCCATTTTAAGAGTATTATATCAGCTTAATAAGTGGGTTAATATTCAGGAATATTACCTTGAAGATGTTTGTATAGATATTCATGCAATGACAGATGATTATAAACCTTATAGATGGCAATATCAGAAATCTAATCGCTTGGATGAAAATTTAAGAAAAGCAACTATCCTGAGAGATGGATGTAGGTGTCAAGAATGTGGAAAATTTAACTGTATGTTAGAAGTACATCATATAAGAGCAAGAAGATATGGTGGTGCTAATACTATTGGAAATTTAATTACTTTATGCGAAAAGTGTCATAATAAAACAGAAAATAGAGAAAAGGATTTTGAAGAAAAATATTTCAATATGATTAAATCTAAGCCTAAACGATTTGATTATGCAATGCATGTAATGCAGGGGAAAACTTATTTGAGAGAAAAGATTTCTGAATTAGGAATATTACATCTTACAAATGGTGGAGAAACTGCAAACAAAAGGATTGAATGGAATATAGAAAAATCCCACAGCAATGATGCCATATGTATTGCAGATGGTATTCCAGATACTTGTGATATTAAAGAGTGGACTATTAAACCGATGAGAAGGAAATCAAAGGCAAAAACTGATAATGTGTTAGGAATTAAGCATAGAGATTTAGTTTCCTATACATATAAAAATGGAGAAAGTCATACAGGATATGTTACTGCTTTATATCCAGAACAATTGGCTTTAAATTTTCAATCAAAAACGAAACATTGTAAGAAAGTAAATGTACGAAAATGCAGATTACTTTGGAAATTTAATAAAATTTATTGGTTAGAACAATGTGTATAATATTACACATTTGTCTATAAATAAACACATTCTAAAAGGGAGGGAGGAAATGGTAAATGAGTAAGACAGAACCGGATTTAATACATACCCAATTTCCAGATGCTGTATCTGACCTAATGGATATAAGAGATCCATATGCAAGCGAAGTTCCATTACTTAATCAGTATAATGAGTATTATGCCGCAGGAAATACTAATGCAGCAGAACAATTACTTGCTGACAATCCTAATTTACAGAAATGTATTATAAATGCTTACATAATTTTAAAGCTTCATCATGATATAATTGCCGTTCAGCGAACATTCAACAAGAATGTAAACGGTTATATAACTGATATGAAAAATTCGGCAATTCAAGAAGTTAAAGATGTTGAAAGCGAATATACCAATAAGGTAAATACAAAGTATCAGAATTTCTCAGATAAGGTTGATGAAGATTATCAGAATTTTTCTAATAAGATAGCCAATACTGATTCTGGTATAGATACTAAGGTATCAGATGCAAAACAAGCATTACAAACTGCTGTAGATAACTTCGAAGCATATATACAGAGTCTTTGCACTTACGAGGGGGCTTTTGACTCTCGTAAAACATATAACAAATTTCAAGTAGTTACTTATGTTGTTGGAGAAACAACCAATGCTTATATGGTTGTTGCCAATTCTACAACTGGTAATTTACCTACTTCTGATTCATTTATTCCTATTACGCTCAAAGGTGATAAAGGAGACACTGGTTTAGGACTTGCACCAAGAGGCGTTTATGATTCCAATTTGGTTTATCATAAAGATGATATGGTTAGCTACAACCATAAACTTTGGTTTGCAAAACAAGATAATTTTTCAGGTAAAACACCTTCTGATGGTAGTGTTTACTGGGAGCAATGTTTTGAGTTATCTCAGTCTGCTGATGACATTATGATAGATAGTAATACTAACCTAACTACCACATTAGAAGGTTTTGATGCCAACATTCAAAATGTATATAACACTACCAACAAGAAAATAACCGATCTTGAAACAAAACTTGAATCAGATTTAGGTGGCATAAAATTTTCAGTTGAAAACGGGATTTTATGCTGTACCTATGATGATGGTCAGTGAAAAAATTAAGGAGGAAAATTATGCACATTTTTCTAATTAACAAAGCAATTAACAAAAATAGTTGTACCCCCCTGAAAATATGTTCTGGTGAAAGATATGACTATTTAACTAAATTCTTAAAACTTATCCACATTTTAAATGATAATATTTTAAATGATAATTTAAGAAATGATTTTTGGCGTGGAACATACTTTTATAACAATGAAAGGATGGTGATTTTATAATGGCAATTCAAAAAATTCAAGTAGCAGACAAGCCAACCTTGGACAATACATGGGAAAACACAATGAACACATTGACTAATCTTGGTAATTTAAGAAACAAACAAATTGGTCAAACTGATGATGATTATGTATCTGCGAGTGAAATTGCAGGAACTGCAATGGCTAAATTAAATAGAGTTATTAGACAACTGGATACTATTGCTAACGAAGCTCAGGATATATTAAACAAAACTGATACAATAATTAGCAATACCTCTGAATCTGGTGGCGAAAAGTTTGTTTTTTATTTAAAACAACATCATAGTAAAACAGAAACAACTCTTTTTACCGAAACGCCAACTAAAGACACTTTGTATTTAATAAGTGCTGATGTAAGTGGTAAAACGGATGATGGTTATACACTTTGTGTTAATAATATATTTTTACATGTAAGCAATTCAAAAAGTACTATATATGATGGTTATATATCAAGTAATACTGATTATGGAAGTTATAGAGATGCTATGATATATGTACCTGCTGGAACTGCTCTTACAGTAAAAGGTCGTTACGAACAAGATTCTTATGATGGCACTTTGAAAAATCTAATTATCAAAAAAATAGATTAATGTAACAAAAATATAACCATTTAATTAAAGTGGTTATTTTATTATACAGACATTATATTTGACATAAATTATTTACATCACTGTTTAACACAATATATAGACATAATCACTATACATAAAAACAAAAATATTACTTTTCAATCGGCTCTCAAAATTGAGGGTCTTTTTTAATTTAAGGAGGAATTTATTATGAGAAAAATTATGAACAAAGAAAATGTAGTACTTACAGGTAAAGAAGTAGCAATTTATGTAGACAAGTATGGTATTCTTCATGGTTCGGAAAATGTTGATAACGTAAAAGGTTATGCTGTAAGTAAGGTTATGGTAACAGATGAATTTGAAGCTGAAGGCGGTTATGTAATTATTAATGGTATCAAAACAGTAATCTATGGTGCAGGTAATGGTTATGTTTATCTTGATAAGTATGCAAGAGAACATGATGTCAGATATATTACACTTGAAGACACATATCATGTTGATGGTAAGGTTACAGTTGATAAGAAAATCCTTCCCAAGGCTATACAGAAAGTAATGAGAATTGCTAATGAAGTATATCTTCAGATTGTAGGCTGATAATGTCACTCGTTGTTTGGGCGGTTTAATTACCGCCCTTTTCTTTTAAATAAAACGGGTGGTGTTGTATGGATGATATTCAAATAATCGAAAAAATAAGTCGTCACGAACAGGAAATAAAGAACACACAAGATACTTTAGCCAGACACGAAAGCATTATTACTAAATTGGAAAATGAGGCAGGAGCTATTGATAGATTATCTTTTATACTTGAAGAAGAAAGAAAAACTTCTCAAAAAACAGTGGAAACATTAAATACGATGAGCACTACTCTATCAACTATGAATGTTAGTCTAAACAACCAAATTCAAGAAGTAAGACGAGAGTTAGTAATAAATCAAGAAGATTTTAAAAGTGCTTTACAAGAAGTCAATGAAAAAATTGGACAAACAGACATAAAGGTAAACACTCTTTCCGAAAAAGGTAAGTTTGATTTTGTGACATTTATAAAAGACAAAGCTATCCCTGTTTTAATTGGTGGTGGGGTTGCTTATTTCATTATTAACACTATTCCAAAATAAAGTGACGGTGAGCACATGATAAAAAAGACAAATAACAAAAAACAACCTAAAGAATATTCAAAAAAGATTTTAGATCGTACATTTGCTATTGTTTGGGTTCAAATAATAGCAGGTGTTGTGCTGTCTATTTTAAGATATGATGTATCATTTTTTTCTTACTCCTGCGTTTCAAGTTTTGCAATTTTAGGCACAGGTTTTGCTTTTTACTACAATAAAGCAAAGTCAGAAAATTTACTTAAAATTAAGATAGCATTTGCACGATTTAAGATAAAATTATCCGACATGCTCACACCCGAACAAGCTGAGTCTTTGGGACTTGAATTGGATGTTATAGAGCAAAGTGTAACGGATAAGATAGATTCTTCGTTACAAAATTCTATTAGCGAAGATGTAGAAAACAAAGTTTAATTGGAACGAAAGGAAGAAAACTATGGAGGATATTTTTACTTCTGAAAATATAAATACAATCATTAACATTATTATAATTCCATTACTTGCTTATTTAACAAAATATGTGGTTTCATGTTTAAAAGCTAAAAAAGATGCTGTTTCGAATTCTGACAAGACAGATAATGAAAAATATTTACTCTTACGTGTCTATGATATTGTTGTACAGTGTATTGAATGCACAAACCAGACTTATGCAGACGCTTTAAGAGAACAAGGCAAGTTTGATATTGAAGCACAGAAAATAGCTTTACAGAAAACTACATCTGCTGTCCTTGAAATATTAAGTGATGAAATGACTTCTGAATTAAATAAGCTTGTAGGTAATGTTGAAGTTTATCTTAATACGCTTATTGAAAGTATTATAAAACAGAACAAACAGAATAAACAAATTGAACAGAATAAAGTTCAAGAAAGTAACTAAGGGTGAGAAATCACCCTTTTTTATTTTGGTGGTGAATTATGAGTTTAAAAATTAATACGTTGTACACCAACAAGGTTACAAGAAAATCAAATAGAAAAATAGATTGGATTACAATTCATTACACAGCAGGAACATCAAGTTCTTCTGGCAAGGCTAAGGCTATTGCTAATGGATTTGCCACAAGCAACAGGGAAGCTTCTGCTGATTATGTAGTTGATGATGAGAATATCTATCTCTGTAATAAAGATATTAAAAATCAATACACATGGTCAGTTGGTGGAAATAAATATCCTAACAAGACTTGTAGTGAATCTGCAAAATATTACGGAGTATGTACTAATGCAAATAGTATATCTATTGAAATGTGTTCAAGTAAGGTAAATAAATCTACCTTATATGCCACTGACACAGACTGGTATTTCACTGATAAAGTAATCAATCTTACTGTGCAGTTAGTTGTCCAGTTAATGAAAGAACACAAAATAGATATAAACCATGTAATTATGCACTCTTCTGTTACAGGTAAGGTTTGCCCTAACCCATTCTGTGTAAATGAAACAGCGTTAAAGAAATGGTATAACTTTAAAAATAAAATTAAATCTGAAATAAGCAAGGGTAATGTCTCAAACAACAAAAACAAGGAGGACGAAGAAGATATGGTAATCAGATACAACAAGCTTGCAGAAGTACCTTCTTGGGGTAAAGAAACGGTACAGAAAATGATAAATAAAAAACTTATAGCAGATCAGAATAATCTTAATTTATCAGATGATATGTTAAGAATTTTTGTAATGCTTGATCGTAATGGAACTATCTAAAGGACGGTGAGATATTTGGGTTCAACCGTAGAAAAGAAATATGTGAGCGATACTGCATTAGGAATACTTGTAAATAAGTTGAAAGGTTTTTTTGCAAATAAAACAGAGTTAGGTGAAGTAAAAACACTTGCTTCTAATCCATCTATTAAAGAGAAAAATAAAAATAAAAGTGAAAACTTTTGGGTGGGTACAAAAGCTGAATTTAACGCAGTAACAACCAAAGATGCTACCGTTACATATATAGTCACAGATGATGATACTGATACAGGTTACGCCACTGTTGATGAATTTAACAGATTAATGACAGCAAAATCTGCCGAGATAGACAGTAATGTTGAGAATAATGTAAACACTCAAATGGCTAATTATAAAACGAACATATTAGACCCTTACGTGACTACTGCTAAATCTGATATGAATGGTATAAAGAGCGATTGTGAGACTGCATTAGCCAATTGTACGATAGTGAGAAATCAAACTGCTGGTGTTAGAGATGATGTCAACGCAGTAAAGGCTGAAATAGACAAAACAGTACTTATTCAAGGTGTTAATGTCAATGGTACTGCTGCCACTGTTACAAATAAAATTATTAGTTTGAGTATACCTAAAGTTTATGCTTCGACAAGCGAACCTACTGCATCGGACGGAAATGATGGTGACATTTGGGTAGTGTACGAGTAAGGAGTTGATTAGATGAGTACATATGATTTAACATCTGCAATTCCAAGTAAAATTAAAAAAGGTGATATACTTAACTGTCCTTATAGTGGTGTTGTTAAGTCTATCACACTTCCCAAAGGCACTTATAAACTTGAATGTTGGGGAGCACAGGGAGGTAGCTACAAGACTTACTATGGCGGTTTAGGTGGTTATTCTCATGGAGTATTATCCATAGCACAAGAAACTGTTGTATTTTTGTATACTGGTGGGCAACCAGCTACAGTATCAACATCAAGAACTGTTGTACCAGGAGGGTTCAATGGTGGTGGAGATGGTGCTGTCCGACATTATTCAAGTACTTACACTTATGGACAAGGTGGTGGCGGTGCTTCTGACATACGTATATCGACAGACTCTTTATATTCCAGAGTAATTGTTGCTGGTGGCGGCGGTGGATCAGCTTCTATTAATGCCGATACCACAAAGTATGGTGGTGGAGAATCTGGTGGTTCACCTATTTCCGAATTTATAGCTACACAAACCAAAGCAGGTACTAATGGTTCTTTTGGTGTTGGTGCTTCTGTTAACTCTTCAGGACTTAATTATAAATATGGTTCTGGTGGAGGCGGAGGTGGATGGTATGGAGGTGGTACTCATTCAAAATACTCTGATAGTAGTGCTTCCACATATAGAAATAGTAATGGCGGTGGTTCAGGCTATGTTTACACTTCCATAACAGCATCAAACTACCCTTCTGGCTGTCTCTTAAATTCGGCTTATTATTTAACAGACGCTTCTACTATTGCAGGTAATACAGCATTTACATCACCCTCTGGTGCTTCAGAAACAGGACATAGTGGTAATGGATATATTAGAATTACTGCTATTGAAGTTTCAACAGTTACGTTCCGGGTAAAAAAAGATTCGCAAATAATCACATCTTCAGAAGGTCGTGTAAAGGTATCTGGTGTATGGAAACCAATAGTAGCACAGTATGTAAAAGTAAATGGGGTATGGAAGTTAGGCATATAAGGACGGTGATAAAATGGCAATATATCAAGGAAGTAAATTATTAGGTCAAGGTGCAAGAGGTAAATCAGCATATGATTATGCTATTGAAGGTGGCTACACTGGAACAGAAGATCATTTTAAAGAAGAAATTGCCAAAGCTCCTGACTTATATGATTTAGTTCAAAAGCTTAGTGCTCAGATTAATGGATTTACTATCGGCAAAGAAACGGTAAACGGAGTTGACGTTATTACATTTTCGTATGACGATGGGCAGTAAATTGAGGTAATAGAGAATATAGGGTATGCAGAGATGTATGCCCTATTTTTTTATGTGAAACAATTAAAATTTCCCAAAAGCAAATTGGCATCAAGTTTACTTTTTTGTAGATTTTACCAATTGTTAGTTCTATGTATTTTTCATATAATAATAGATAAAAGAGTTTTTATCTTTTTGGCTGACAAAGCTGTTTTATGTAAGATGATTTGACCAGCGAGGTCACTTTGGTTTACCAAAGTAGGGTATAGTTAGTGCTATACCCTTTTTAACTTTAAAAATTGATTTTTCCACATTTTATGATATAATGTTTTATAATTAAAAAAGAATGAGGTACATGCAAATGAACGAAGAGGAAGATTTATTAAAAGTTGGTGAATATAATTCTAAGTTTAATGATATTTTAGGAATAAATATAAAAAATTTAGATATATATAGATCAAAAGGTCTTCCTTCGCATATAGTAAAAAGAAAACATTATAAATGCTTAAAGTATATTGACTATATACCTGATATTATTTCCGAACCAGATTACATAGGTGTTAATCCAAACGAACATGAAATAAGCATAGAACTTATAAAAGTTTACACAGATAATGTAATGATTGGAATTAAATTAGATACAGATAGAAATTATTTATATGTATCAACTATGATTGATATTCAGCAATCTAAAATATCAAGACGTTTATTTAGTGGAAGAATTAAAAAAAATAATTGACAATGAATAAAAATAGTAGTATATTATTACTATAAATTAAATAAAATACTATTGAGCATAATTATTTTGAGGTCGGAAATGGTTCCCGACACACTCTTAAATGAGTACCTGAGATGATGGATACACCGCCCATCCAAAGTAATTATGCTTTTAGTTTTTTAAAAAAAACTATAGACAATTCAAAATAAGTGTGCTATATTATATTTGTAAGTTGTCAGAGAGTAATCTCTGTGAGTTGAAACAGATTATTTAAGAAATATTTATTCAAAAAGGAAATGCCATTCAGTTATTAAATGCTGGGTGGTATTTTCTTTTTATGTAAAAGAGAATAATTTAATTATAGTAATAAAAGTATATTATAAAGGAGATGATATTATGGCTGTTTATGCTATTAAATCCAAAACCCCATTTATAACTTCAAAGAAAGAATTAAAAGGTAAACGCCCTTCTGAAGAATATCTTGAAAGAAGACGTTATATAAATAGCCATAATTTTATTTTTGATACAGATGAGGAAACCGGTGAGCTTAAGGTTATAATTACAGAAAAGGAAATTGAGGAATGTTAAAATGAACCATACAAACAGAGTTATTCGTGAAAGAAATGTAAATAATGCTCTGGGAACTTTGGCAATCGAAGGTATTAATCCGACAGAAGATATAATGGAATTAACACAGAAATATATCAATGGAAAGATAGAAACAGAAGATATGTTAGCAGCAGTTATAGCTAAATATAAACAAAATTAAAGGGTATAGTCTGAATGACTGTACCCTTTTTTTTACGATTTTGCAAGCTATTAATAATGTTTTATCTAAACCATATTGCCGTTGGTCTATTCAATATTCTGGCTGATTCGTAAGCTTCTTTAATTGTTAGAATTGTTACAACGACATAACTGCCGTTTGTAAGCTTATTGATAACTAATGCTGTTTCCACTTTTTTGTCAAAATTATAATCTGTAAATAACGGCATTAAATACTGAATATTATCTCGTTGAATATCATAAGAAGCTACTACATAATTATAGTCAGCCTTTGACATCATTACAGAATATTCGATAGAGTTTCTTATTTGAAACGATATTCCAACAGGGCTTTGCTCTTGTAAATTTTTTGGCAATCTAAATTTTCTTTCTTCTATAATATGATAAAAACTTCTGTTAGATAACTCAAAATCAAAATCTTCTACTTCTCCATCAAATATTAAATCAGCTTTGTTGTTATAAAATTTGATCGGTTCTATCTCGTTAAGATTTACTTTCTTTCCATCAATACCTTTCGAAAATAAATCAAAAACATTTGATAATAAGCTACATTCTTTAACATAATATTCTTTTGTTTTATTATATTTATTTATGCGTTCTCTGATTGTATACATTAAATATATCCATGCTGCATAGTTATTAAGAAGTCTGCTGTTAATTATTAAATATTTTGATCCATCTGCTGTATCTATTATTTTATAATGTTTTTCGTCAAGAGTTTTATTATTCAATTTATTTATAACTGCATCTTGAAAATATACTAAATACTTATAGATATTATATGTCTGTGTTTCGCTCTCATTTCCCCATTCTTGAAGATTATGAATGTTCGATTTAATACTCTCTGCCAATATTTTTGTTTCAGGAAACGAATAACAGATAGGAATTTTAGGAGATATAGGATTGTCTCTTATTATGTTTGTTTCTGTATTTATTTTAGTATCTGTTTTTGTATTTAGATTAACAACTTGTTTTTTATTTTTTATATCTTCTTTGTTACTACTATCCACAATTACCTCTTTTAAGGCATTTGCAATTTTTGTATTAATCTTTGGTTCAGAATTTTCGTCTACATTATTTGTCGAATAATTGTTATACCTTTCCACTAAAAAGTTTCTTTCATATATTGTTTCAAAAGAACCGATATATACTCCATTCCATTCTTGATAATAATTATTGTAATTATAAGAAACGTAAATAGGAAATTTATAAATTGTCAAGTCTGTTGTTAATTTTACAAGTTTGTTTTTCAAAGTCCCCTTTCTATATGGGGTATAATCAAATCTTTCGTAATCGTCTATATCCTTACAGTCAGAGAAATAATATATCTCGTTTGTGTCGGAAAATAATGTTTCAATTTCTTCTTCTGTAACAGATGACGGTTTGATTTTTTGATTATAAAGCACTGATATAGTTAAGTTTTTGTTGGTAACATTTCCAAATTGTTTTAGTTTATTTAGGAATAGTTCAGTTTCTTTCTCGTACATATAAACACCTCCGATCGCAAAAATAACCGCACATAAAGTACGGTCTATAATTTGTTTAGTTTTAATTAATTACTGTTAATTGGCTGCCACAGTTTCAGTTTTTGCTTTAATAAGGTTTTGAACTTCCTCAAATGTAAGATTGGAACTGTGAATTAATTTTTTGATTTCCTCAAACTGTTCTTCTTCTAATTGTTTCTGAAGTTCTGCAATTAAGAGATCATTCTTAACTGTTTCTTCGTGCAACTCTTCTTTTCTAAAAAGTGCATCTTCTAACTTTTCTTTTGTTGTTTTGTTTTTTATTCTTGCCATATTATATCACTCCTTGAAATCATAATAAAATAAGTATAAACTATTTGTCAAGCAAATAAACTATTTTTATGGAAATATTTTGCAGCTTATTTGTTTTATTTTGATGTGTTTTAGCGTGACTTGATCTGTCCTTTGTTTTTTTACCGTATCGTTTTAGAATGATTGTCAAAAACAATCTTTATAATTGTTTTAAGCAATCTTTTTAGGCTTATGGTGTACACCATTTTTGACACCATTTTTTTATCAAATTACAATAAAATACACCAAGTTACGATAGTTTTTAAGAATTTAGAAATAATTTACAAATGCTTAGAAAGCCCATAATATCAAGGTTTGTAACGAGTTTATGCATGGTTTAATCCACTTCAGCCCCTAATTTATTTATTTATTCATATATTTCA